>PVMS01167915.1_pt1 | contig 13867 bp, 13 predicted proteins | sample 1853461 | NCBI WGS metagenome assembly PVMS01 (sample SAMN08582032, study PRJNA380276) | Marine sediment metagenome, whole genome shotgun sequencing project. | isolation source: ocean sediment barecode stripped | collected 2017 | reverse complement strand
GTGGTGCGGTGTTGGTGCGTTCTGGGGGTGGGGGGGGGCACCACAGGGTTTTGTAAAGCCTCTGCTCGGATTCGTTTGCTGCGCGGTCAAGTTGAGCTGACATACGTAGGCAGAACCCTGAGTTCATAAGCGGTGCGCGGAGTCGCATGAGTCCCCACAGAAAGCTCCCCCGGGAGCTTGACACCACACAACCCGTCGACCGGATCCCGGCGCGGACGCTGCTCGAAGCGCTCGCGAGGATTTACGACCTCGTGCTCGTCACGGACTCCGAGGGCGTGGTGCTGTGGATGAGCAACGGGATCACCGAACTTTGCGGCGGAATCAATTTTCACGTCGGTTCCAGGGTTCGGAGCATTCTCCCGAGTCTGCCCGAACTCCCCAAACCCGAGCAGGCGTTCGCACTGCGTTCTCGCTTGCGTCAGCGGGGTTTCCTCGCGAACGCGCGGATCGATCTCGCTGCGGCGAAGGGGGAGTCGATCCCCGTCGAAGTCAATGTCGTTCCGGTTTCGACCGACTTCGAAGACAATCCGTTCTATGTCGTCATTTCGCGCCCCGTAGAGAGCCGACTGCAAACGGCCCCCGACGCCGAACATCCGCGAAACGACGGCCTGATATCGATCCTCGACGACACGCCGGATGCGGTGCTGGCGGTAGACGCGCGCGGCTTCGTCGATTTCGCGAACGCTGCGGTGGAGCAGCTGGTCGGTCACCAACGTGCCCAGATCGTAGACCGACCGATTGCGGCGCTGTTGAGCGATGCTGCCGACCTCGAGCAGTTGGTGTCCCATATCGGTGTCGATCGGGATTCAGGAGACTGGGAACTCACTCTCAATCGCAGCGATGGCCGTGCTGTGCGGGTCGCCGCTTCGGCGCGGGCTCGCCGGCACGCGGACGGAAGCTTTGCTGGCACGGTGCTGTGCCTGCGCGACGTCACGCAGCGGCACCAGGTGGAGCAGGAACTCGAGAGGAAGAACGAGGAACTCGAGCACTGCGTACACGCTCTTGCCCACGATCTGCGCTCACCATTGGTCGCCTTGATGGGATTTTCCCGGTTGCTTCGTGAGGATTACGGCGTACGGCTCGACGCCACCGGAATGCATTTCATCGATCGCATCGAGCAGGCTGGACGCACGATGGAGGACCTGATCCACGACATGCTGGAGCTATCGCGGATTGGTGAGTCAGATGGAGGGAAGTCGCTGGTCGATCCCAAGACAGTGCTGCAACAACTGCATGCAGAACTGAAGCCGCGGCTCGAAGTCGCGAATACCCAGCTCGAGCTCCCGCATGATCCCCCGCTCATTTTCTGCGATCGAACCCGACTCTACCAGGTGTTCTCGAATCTAATCGGTAACGCGATCGATCACATGGGAATCTGCAGCGAGCCGCGCATCGTCGTGTCGATCGTCGAGGAGGGTGACGGCCACCACGTCACCGTACGTGACTCGGGTCGGGGAATCGCCGTTGAGGACCACGAGCGCATCTTCAACGTATTTCAGAGTCTGGGACGGGCGTCGGACGGTCGACGCGGCACAGGCATCGGACTCGCAATCGTCAAGAAGATCGTTGAAACCCACGGCGGCCGAATCTGGCTCGAGAGCGATCGTGGCGAAGGCGCTGCATTCCATGTCACCTTTCCCAACCAGTAGAAATTTGCACGGCAGAGCCCGCTCCCCCCAGTAGAACTCTCCGGATTCCTTGCTCGGTTTTGGCGCATCCCGTAGCCTGAGCCATTCCGATGTATCCCGAACTCTTCACGATATACGGCTTCACGATCAGCACGTTTGGTCTGATGCTTGCGGCGGCCTTCCTCGTAGGCTCCAGGATCACCGGCGTGAGAATGGCTGAGGAGGGTCTCGACCCCGAGCAGGCCTACCGGATCCTCGTCTATGTGATCATCGGCGGAATCCTCGGATCGAAGCTCTATTACGCAGTGGATGTTTCACTCCGAACGGGTCGCCCCTTTGCGGATCTGCTGTTCGCCCGCGACGGAATCACCTGGTACGGGGGTTTGATTCTGGCCACGGTGGTCGGAGCGATCGGCTGCCGGATCAACGGCATCCCGGTGAAGATCTTCGCGGATTGCACTGCGGTCGCGGGGGCGGTGGGCCAGGCGATCGGAAGGGTCGGTTGTTTCCTGGTGGGCGACGATTACGGCCGCGTGACGAATATGCCGTGGGGGGTCCGATTTCCGAGGGGAGCCCCTCCGACCGACGTTCCAGTGCATCCCACGCAGCTGTACGAAGTCGCCTGGCTGCTCCCAGTGGCCGGGTTTCTGTGGTGGCGCCGCAAGAAGAGCCCGTTTCTGTTCGGCGAATACCTCGCGCTCAATGGGTTCGGTCGACTGATCATCGAAAACTGGCGGGTGAACGAGAAGGTGGCTGTCGGCTTGACCGAACCCCAGTGGATCGGGGCGGGTCTGATCGCCCTCGGTGTCAGCGGCTGGATCTATTTTGCATATCAACCCGCGGAACCGAAGCAATGAAACTTCGGTGTCTCGCCCGGCTCTGCGCACACGTCATTCGGGCGGCTGAATCTTTTCCAGCAGCTTTGCCGCGCGGGTGACGATCTCGTCGCGGTCGTCGCCCTCGATGAGTCGATCCAGGCTCGCAACCGCGGCGTGCGCGAGACCCCTGAAGGAGCTGCTCCCAGCGCATCCGGCCTCCACCCACTCGCTCAGCCCCACCAGGCAGTCTGCGTAATCGCCCGTGAGATACGCGGACATCCCTCTCGAATAGGCCGACAGCTGCGCGACTTCGCCCTGATCGCCACCGGAATCCAGCGCCGCCGCGAGCGCTCGGTGGGCGGCCTCGTAATGGCCGCTAGCGAGATACGAACGGCCGGCGACCACGTAACCCGCGGCTGCTGTCCCGTGTATCGACGCCAGCAGCGCGACCAATCCCGGAGGGCCCAGCTTGTCGAGCGTTTCGCGGCGCTCGATTAGGAATCGAGTGACGAAGCCGTCGTCCGGTTGATCCGAGAGCAGCACCTGAAGCTGTCCCCAGCTTTGATCCATCAGAGACTGCGTCTCGATCAGACCGGTCTCGAGTCGAGCCGAGACCGCCGACAGGATGCGCTCGAATTCGTGGAACAGGCCGTTGGCCTCGGTGCCCGCCTCGGCGCGGAGCGATCTCACTCGCGGCCCGTACACCTCACGTTGGTAGAAGTCCTCGCGAAATTTCATCGCCTCGTGGAAGAGCGAACCGACTGCAAGGTCGAAGAGCGCCTCCCGAGGCCGCGCCACCTGCGAACTGTCCGGTTCCGGTCGAAACAGCGAGTGACACTTCTCTTTCAGGCGAAACAGGACACTCCCCTCGCCATCTCCAACAAACTCCCGGAGTTCGGCGAAGGCCAGCTTGTCTTGCTGGTAGCGCTCTGCGAGCTGGTCGAGCAGCTCGTGAGCGGTGAGGAACTCTCGCAAAATATCGACCAGGCTGGCCGGGGTGCTCGGCATGGGCGGATTATACGTCGCCTGGACGGCTCTGGTTCGTGAGACGTGTGTTGCTCGATGAGACGCGCGTCGGCGGGACGGGGCGCCGCCTTGAAGCCCATGCCGGCTTCGCCCCATCCCGCCGACGTGCTCGCTTCGGGGGCTGACGCGCTTGTTTTAGTTGACCGAGCGGTGGGTTCGCCTATTTTGGACCATCCTATCAGTGGGTAGGACTTCCTGCTCGAATTGGATTGGAGGTTGGTATGAGTTCGGTCGAGCGCGAGAGCATGGAGGTCGATGTCCTCTACATCGGGGCCGGACCCGCGTCGCTCGCGTCCGCGCTGCATCTGATGAACCAGGTCGAGGCATTCAACAAGCGGGCCGAGGCGGAGCGCAGATCGACCATCGAGCCCCCGACCGTCCTGGTCCTCGAAAAGGGAGCGGCCGTCGGCGATCACATGCTATCGGGCGCAGTGATGAACCCGATGGGGATCCGAGAGCTGGTCCCGTCGTTCGAGGAGATGAGCTTTCCGACCGAATATGTCTGTGACTATGCCGGGTTCTGGCTTTTTCACCCGAAGGGCAAGATCAGCGTTCCAGGGCCCATGGTCCCGCCGAACTTTCGCAAGAAGGGTTACCACGTCACGTCGCTCAACAACGTCGCCAAGTGGTTGGCCGAGCGCTGCGAGGAAGCGGGTGTCGAGATCTATGCCGGATTCGCCGCGGACACGCTTCTCACCGAGGGGGATCGAGTCGTCGGTGTTCGCACCGGCGACATGGGCGTCGACAAGAACGGCAATCCGAAGGGCGCGTTCCAGCCGGGGATGGATATTCTGGCCAAGGTCACGGTTCTCGGGGAAGGCGTGCGCGGAACCCTGTCGAAACAGCTCATCGATGATTTCGACCTTGGTGGCATGAATCCGGAGACTTTCGAGACGGGTATCAAGGAGCTGTGGCGCATCGACCCGAAGAAGCACCGTCCGGGACGCGTCGTCCACGGCTTGGGAATTCCGCAGATCTTCAACGGCTTTCATGGGATGTGGCTCTACGACATGAAAGACAATCTCGTGTCATTCGGATTCGTCACGATGTTGGATTCGGAAAACCCACACTGTGACCCCCATCTCGAAGCACAGAAGTTCAAGACCACGCCGTTTATGAAGTCGCTGCTGGATGGAGCAGAGCTGGTGAGGTACGGCGCCAAGTGCATCCCGACGGGCGGTCTCTACTCCATGCCCAAGCTATACGTAGATGGAGCGTTGCTGATCGGCGACGCAGCGAGTTTCTGCAACGCCGAAAAGCTCTCGGGAGTCCACCTCGCGATGAAATCGGGAATGATGGCGGCGGATACGATCGTCGAAGCGATTGCGCGCGATGACTACACGGTGAAGACCCTCGGTGGGTACACGGAGCGCTACCGCGCCAGCTGGGCTTACAAGGAGCATTGGCGAGCCCGCAATTTCCACCAGTCGGCGGATCGAGGTGTTCCTTTCTTCTTGATGAACGAGCCCTTCCGTACGTTGTCCGGCGGACGGGGTTTATTCGACCCAATGAAGTGCGAGGCCGGACACACCCACATGAAACCATTGACGGATCTTTCCAGGGCGAAGCGGCAAAAGGAAGAGTTCGCGTTCGATGGTGTGCTCACCTTCAGCAAGGAACACCTCGTTCAGTTCAGTGGTACGCAGCACGAAGCCGATCAGCCCTCGCACCTCGTCGTGGCGGACACCGACCTTTGCAGCACGACCTGCGCAGAGGAATACGGGAACCCCTGTGAGAGCTTCTGTCCGGCGGCGGTCTACGAGATGGTTCCGGACCCCGCTCAACCCGAACGTAAGAAGCTGTTCATCCACCATGAAAACTGCGTACACTGCAAGACCTGCGACATCGCGGATCCCTATCAAGTCATCACTTGGACACCGCCCGAGGGCGGCGAGGGCCCCGATTACCGGCAGATGTAGTCGACTTCTCAGGCGGCTGACAAGGCGTCGTAGAGAGCGTCGAGGTCTCGTTGCGCTGCCGCGACCAATAGCGCCGGAGCCGGTTCGCGTATTTGGCTGGGAAACGGTCCGGTCGCACCCATCACGAGCGCGCCGGCTTCGGCGGCGATCAAGGCACCGATGCGGCCCCTGATGCTCACGCCGTCTGGGCTTTCGCGCACCAATCGGAGTCCCGCACACACGCCCGGAATCAGGGGTGCGACGGAGATGGCTCCGCCCGAGGCGGCGGCCACCTCGTAACCCCGATTGCGCAGTCGCTCGGCGATCGGGTCGGGAAGATTGTGCGAAACCAAGATCCGGTTCCCGGCGGGCTCCGCGAGCGAGACGGGTTCCGTCGTTCCGTCCTCTCGCATGGCGCTGGCGCCGCTTCCGCGAACTGCGTGGAAATAGAGCTGCTCGCGGGGTAGTGCAACGAGCCCGGCTTCGTATTGACCGCCGATCGCCAGTCCGATCATCACCGCGTAAGGCCCCGCCCCTTCGAGATAGAAGCGCAACGTGCCATCGATGGGATCGATGACGACCAGTGCTTCGCTCGATTCGGCGAAACAGGCGACGGAAGGGGTGTCCTCTTCGGCCTCGAGCTTCACCTTCGGGAAGTGCTCCAGCAGGGGGACCAGGAGAGCCTCCTGGGATGCCGTGTCCGCGACCGTCAGCGCGGCCTTTACGTCAGTCGACTCGCCGTCCTTGGGGTGATTCGCAACGCGCCCTTCGAGCGCGCGGGCAATGGATGCCGCCCGCTGAAGCGCGGGCGATAATGCGCACACGAAATCCCTGGGTCGCGGCGGATCTTGCATTCTGGATTCTCGTGCTGTGATTAGCAATTCTGTACGCGGCGTCACGGGGCGCGACGCGCATTGCTTCAGTCGTGCTCGAGTCTGGTCGATGGGTTGACAGCGGATCGACCTCCCAAGGAGCAGCAAAATGGCTCAGATCTCTCTCTCGAATCTCAAGCGTACCGCCCTCGTTATTGCCTCCGTGTTGCTGGTTGCTGCGGCTCCGGCTGCGGCGGACTCACTCGCGGCGATTCCCGATGCCGGCAGCTCGGACGACAGCGCGCTCAGCTCCTTTTCGGTGTTCGCCAAGAAGTGGATGGCCAAGATGGAGACTGCCGAGGCCCGAAATCGCCAGAATCCAACCGTTGCGGCCGGACCGAATCAGAACCAGGTGACCTACCGCGGCTTCGGCAAGGACTTCACCGTGGAGCTGCGGCCTACCGGGCAACCCTCCGCGCCGTTCATTGGGATTCTGCGCTACAGCGAGCAGATCTACAGCTGCCGCGAGGTCGCGGCCTCGAACTGCTCGGTCGCGTCCTCATCCCCGGTCACCGAAATCTTTCGCTATCAGAGCGGGCGCTGGATCTACTGAATTCGGGTGGTCCGCAGGCGCGAATCGCTGGCCGTTCGGGTCGGTGTCACCGTATCAAACCAAGGAGCGCGGAGCCGCTTCCAGTCCTTCGACTAGAGCAGCTCCGCGCTCCCCGACGTCTCTCACCCCCCCAAGTTTGAGACGCCGTTAACCGATCAACTACAACCGCTCGTCTCCCCGCAGTTGAAGCACTTATAACAAGTGCCGCTACGGATCATGATGGAGCCACAGTTGTGACAGCCGGGGGCATCCGCTTGATTGATGAACGCGCGGGACTGGCCTGGCGCTCGCTCTCCTGAACCGCCAGCGACGACCGATCGGGGTGCCACTATCTCGAGCGTGTCGTCCCCGCTGTGCTCCTTGTGCTCTTCCTCTGGGTCACTCTTGAGGAAGCGATTGCCGAGATAGCGGAACACGTAGTCCATGACAGACTTGGCAATCGGGATCTCCGAGTTGTTGGTGAATCCCGCTGGCTCGAATCGGGTGTGGCTGAACTTGTCGACCAGTGCTCGCAGCGGAACACCGTATTGCAACGAAATGGATGTCATGGTCGCGATGGTATCCATCAGCCCGGACACCGTACTTCCTTCTTTGGCCATCCGCAGGAAGATCTCTCCGGGCTGACCATCCTCGTACACGCCCACCGTCAAGTAGCCCTCGTGTCCGGCGATTACGAACTTGTGTGTGATCGCGGCGCGCTCATCCTCCAGCTTCCGGCGAATGGGGCGCGCTTTCTGGAGCCGTCCGGCCTTCCCGTCGTTCTCACTGGTATTCAACGGCTGGGTTCGCTTGCTCCCGTCTCGGTAGATCGCCAGGGCTTTGAGACCGAGCTTCCATCCCTCGACGTAGGCCTGCATGACGTCGTCGACCGTGGAGTCCTCCGGGAGATTCACAGTCTTGCTGATCGCTCCCGACAGGAAAGGCTGGACTGCGCTCATCATCCGAATGTGGCCCGTCCAGGCGATGCTGCGCTTTCCATTCTGGGGCCGGAACGCACAATCGAACACCGGGAGGTGCTCTTGCTTCAACTCCGTCGCACCTTCGATCGTCTGATTTTCGGTAATGTGCTGCGAGATCTTCTCGATCTCGGCCGCGTCGTAGCCGAGCGTCGCCAACGCCCGCGGGACCGTGTTGTTGACGATCTTGAGATAGCCGCCGCCCACCAGCTTCTTGTACTTGACGAGAGCGATGTCTGGCTCGATGCCGGTGGTGTCGCAGTCCATCATGAAGGCGATCGTGCCCGTCGGAGCGAGGACGGTGACCTGAGCGTTCTTGAATCCGAATTTCTGACCGAGCTCCAGGGCCGCCCGCCAGCTGTCCTGGGCCGCTGCGAGTAGATCCTCTGCAACTCCTTCGCTCGGAAGGGCGCGAGCCGCCGCGTCGTGTAGCCGAATCACCTCCAGGAACGGCTTGCGATTCATGCGATAACGCGAGAACGGTCCCATCGCTTCCGCGATCTCGGCACTCGTGCGGTAGGCCTCACCGCACATCAGTGCGGTGAGCGTTGCAGCGACATTCCGGCCCTCGTCGCTGTCGTAGCGCAAACCGGAACTCATCAAGAGCGAGCCGAGATTCGCGTAGCCGAGCCCCAGGGGTCGATAGAGATGGCTGTTGCGCGTGATCGCCGGCGTCGGATAGTCGGCGTGGTCGACCATGATCTCCTGAGCCAGGATCGTGAGCTTCACTACGTGACGGAAGCTGTCGATGTCGAAGTCACCCGCCTCATCGAGAAATCTCAACAGGTTGATGCTCGCCAGATTGCACGCGGTGTCATCGAGGAACATGTACTCGGAACACGGATTGCTGGAGTTGATACGGCCGGAAGCCTTGACGGGGTTCCAGCGATTGATCGTCGTGTCGTACTGAACGCCCGGATCGCCGCATGCATGAGCGGCGTCGGCCATCTCTCGCAACACTTCGCGGGCCTTGAGAACTTCCGTCACTTCACCGGTCGTGACGCTGTGGGTTTCCCATTGGCTGTCAGCCATCGCAGAGTGCATGAACGAGTCGGTGACTCGAACGGAGTGGTTCGCATTCTGGTAGTAGACGGAGTCGTACGCACCGCCCGGAATGTTGAATCCACCGTCGAAGCCGGCGTCGATGAGAGCTCCTGCCTTCTTCTCCTCAGCGGACTTGCACGTGATGAAATCCATGATGTCCGGATGGTCCACGTTCAGGACCACCATCTTCGCCGCGCGTCTCGTCTTTCCACCCGATTTCACCACGCCCGCGAACGCGTCGAATCCTCGCATGAACGAGACCGGACCGGATGCGGTGCCTCCGCCGGTGAGGTTTTCCTTGGAGGAGCGAATCTTCGAGAGATTCGAACCGGTACCGGAGCCGCCTTTGAACAGCATCGCCTCCGTTTTTGCGAGATCCATGATGGAGGCCATGGTGTCTTCAACGGAATTGATGAAGCACGCACTCGCCTGTTGCGGAGCGTCTGCAACACCGAGGTTGAACCAGACGGGGCTGTTGAAGGCCATGCGCTGGTTCAGCAGGACGTGCGAGAGTTCGTCGGAAAAGTTCTGGGAATCGCCCGCGGTGCGAAAATAGCCCGACTGGTCTCCCCACTCGCGAATCCGACCGACCACGCGAGCAATCAGCTGCCGGACACTTTTCTCGCGCCCGGGTGTGCCGATGTGTCCACGGAAATACTTGGAGACGACGACGTTCGTAGCGAGCTGGGACCATTTCTTGGGGATTTCGACGTCGGTCTGTTCGAATACGATCTCGCCCTTCTCGTTGGCGATCTTCGCGTTTCGGAGTTCCCACTCGACGGATTCGTACGGATCGTCGCCAAGGGTCGTGAAATGTCGCGAGACGGTCAATCCGCGCGGCGTTCGCTGCTTTCGCTGTTTTTTGCCCACCGCGTGGAGCTGACCACGCTCCGGTGCATTGTTCGTCGTCTCGCTACCCGTCACGCTCCCCCCTTCTCGATATCATTAGCGCGCGATCGCCTGCCTGCGCCAAATTTCCAGCGCATTTCTCGAGGGCGCTCTCTCGTGCATCCAGGCCAGCCATGTCGTGCACGCTGCAAACGGCAACCCAAAACGCTGTCTCCGCCGACAGCAATCCCGTGATTGAAAGCTCCCACTCCCCCGTCGGCTGCTCTCAACCAGTCGGCCTTCCATCGGAGCCTCTCGCTTCTGAGGTTCCGGAGTCTGGTTTTGTCTCGGCCGGCTTACCCGGCGTCTGTTCTGTCGGTCGCGTCTTCGGTACGCAGGTACAGCCCGTTCCCCAACCGCTGGGGCGAAACGCCGACGCGGAGAGCCGCGGCGGGCGAGATCGGGCGGGTTGTGCCCAGCTGGGGCGGGTTGATCGCAGGACGCCCTCCGAGACGAAGCCGAGCCATCCCGGAGATGAGAGAGGCTCCGGAACCTCCAGAGCCTCCGAATCGGAATTGGGTCCTCCATCCCTCCTCGGACTCGCTTCCCCTCCGACGACCGCCTGTTTGTCGAAACCCCCCCAGGCCGCCCAAGGGGCATGTCTCATCCCCGTCGAGCTTGTGTACTCCCGGCGCCCAGAGGCGTCAATAGAAATTCCACAAAATCTGGTGCTTATCGATCGGTTGAGACACAACCTATTGAGCCCGAATGGCTTTTCCCGCGCTCCGATTTGTCGACTCGAGCCGGATGCGCAGCTTCTGCGCCCTGCGGGTCCGTAACTACCTGAAATCATTGGCGCGGTGCCCGGAATCGGGGCCGTGGCGCCGGGTGCGTCAGGAGGCGGCCTTCGGAAGTCCCGTGAAACGGACGCCGGTGCCGCTGGAGACCCGGTAGCGAGCGCTCATTCCGATCAGCAGCGCAGTCATCGACTCCACGAAGCGAGCGTTGCTGAGCCGGCCGCCGTCGACCCCGCGGAGTCCGGGCACGAGATCGCAGAGAGCCATCACGTGCTCGCGCGCCTTCTTTTCTCCGGACACCACGACATCGCATTCGACCGGCTGATCGAGCGCTCGGAGGCGCTGGGCGGGGACGTTCTGAAATGCCGACACGACTTGTACGTCGGCCGGCAGCAACGAGGCGATCCATTCCGCGCACGAACCCTGCCAGACGTCGATCATCTGGTCCGGCCTCCCTCCGATCGACGTCGCCAGCGGAACTCCGACCGACACCACGATCTGGTCCGCTACCAGGAATTCTCGGATCGATTTCAGCGTCCCTGCCGTGTGCTCGAAGGGTACGGAGAGGATGACCACGCGAGCCCGCTGACAAGCCTGCGGATTCTCGCAACCCGATACGTCCGCACCGGACACCGCCGCGGCCACCTCCTTGGCAGCGGTTTCGGCGCGATCGAGCTGGCGGGAGCCGATGACGACGGGTCGGCCGGCTTTTGCCATCCGCAACGCGAGTCCGAGACCCTGGTCCCCGGTTCCGCCCAGGATCGCGATCGCGTGATCGAAGGTCGGATGGGTCACGGCGTGCAACCTAGCCCCCCTCGGTTCGTATGTCGCGCGGATGCCGGAGGAGCGCGCAGCGGTAGAATCCCGCAGAGATGGACACCGCCGCCCGCCACACGCCGACCCGGATTCAACAGTGCGGGCCCAGCGAGCTCGAGATCGCCTGGTCCGATGGGCGAGAGAGCCGATATCCGGTGCGACAGCTCCGACTGGCCTGCAGCTGTGCTCACTGCGTCGACGAGTGGACGGGCGAGGATCGCCTCGACCCCGAATCGGTTCCGGACGACGTCCGTCCGCTCCAGATCCAGCCCGTCGGCCGCTACGCGATCCAGATCGACTGGAGCGACGGACACTCCACGGGGATCTACTCGTTCCGCCAGCTTCGCGCGCTCGCCGACCTGGATTGATTCTCGACCGGGCAGCCCGCTGGGCGCCCGCGCTTCTTCAGGTGTCGCTGGGGTCGACGACGCCGATCTCATCCAGATCGCGAAATTCTCCGTCGACACTCATTCCAAAGCCGACGACCCAGCCGCTCTTCACCTCGAAGCCCACGTAGTCGAGCCGGACTTCTTCCTGACGTTGCTCCCGCTTGTTCACGAGCACAGCCGTGCGAACGGTTCGCGTCTCGGCCAGCTTCACGAGCTCGAGTACCGCGCGCAGCGTCGTTCCTCCGTCGGCGATGTCGTCGACGACGAGCACGTCCCGTTCTTCCAGCACCGTAGGGTCGAAGCCCTCGACCTCCACCGCGTCCGGATCGCTCCCGCCCGACCGGCGGGCGAGCAGGTAGTGAATCTCATGGCGCACGTTGTCGCGTTTCAGCCGCTCGGTCAGTGCCTCGGCGAACCGCTTCGCACCCTCGGTGACGCACAGGAGGGTCAGCGGAGAGTCGGCATAGTCGCGGTAGAGCCGATCGGCGATTTCCGAGATCCGCGTTTCGACTTCGGCGGTGCTGAACAGGGGATGCACTTGCATTTCAGGGCGGAAGCTACTTTCGGCTACCGCTGCCGGCAACACCGGGCGCCGCGACGGTCCCGTTCGTGAGGCGCGAAGCCGCGCTTTGACCCGCGCTTGGATTCGCATTCGCATGGCCTGGCTGGCGCGCTGGGCGTGATACTCTCCCCTGTCGTGCGATCACTCGATTTCGAAAGAGCGGCCGCTGCTGCACAGGCCGCCGCCGACCTGGCGCGGGCGGAGATCCTGCCCCGCTTCCGGTCGGTCGCGGTGGAGACGAAAGGCGACGGCTCTCCCGTCACGGAGGCGGATCGCGCCGCCGAGCGGGTGATTCGGAAGCAGCTGGGCGAGGCATTCCCGGAGTTCGGAATCCTGGGCGAGGAGTACGGAAGCACCGGGTCCACGGACGGCCCCCGCTGGATCATCGACCCCATCGACGGAACGATTGCCTTTTCGCGGGGGATTCCGTTGTTCTCGACGCTGATCGCGCTGGAGGTGGACGGTGAGCCGGTGATGGGGCTCATCGATCTTCCCGCACTCGACGAGCGCTACGTGGGCTGGAAGGGCGGGGGCTGTCGTCGAAACGGCACTCCGACGAGGGTCTCCGAAGAAACCGACCTCAAGCAAGCGCTGATTTCCCACGGTGATCCCTACTCGTTCGACATGGTCGACGAGAGACCCGCCTTCGAGCGGATGGCGCGCGAGATCCCGATGCTGCGCGGCTACACGGACGGATTTGGCTACGCGCAGGTTCTGGGGGGTGGCGTGGACGCGATGGTCGATCTGGGTCTCAATCTCTGGGACATCGCGGCAGCCCAGCTGCTGGTGCCCGAGGCCGGCGGTCGCTGCGTCACGCTGCCCGCGCGCAACGGCAAGCTCGGGCTGGTGATCGGCAGCCCCGCCCTGGTGGATCAGCTGTTGGAATTTCTGACCCCCGGCTAGCGGCCCGGCACCACCACGAGCGACGCGCTTCGATGCGGCGGGTGCAGGTGGCAGCCGATGCGGTAGATCTCACCGCCCTCGAGTGCTGGGAGGTCGATCTGGATCTCTTCACCCGCCGGGAGCACGGTCTGGACATCGAGTCCGGGAATCGCAAAACCGTGCGGCTTGTCGGTGGTATTGAAGACGGAGAGCACCTGAGGGGCGCCCGCGATCACGACGACGGTCGAGGGGATGAAGATGTTCTTGCCGCCGACGACGGCGCTGATCAGTTGGACCGATGCGGCGTCGCTGTGATAACCGGGGAGGCCGCTGTCCCGGTTCAGCTGGGAGTGGCCGCCGCAGCCGCCGGCGCACAACAGCACCAGCGCTGCGATCGCGCCGCCTCGACGCCCGCCAGCGATTCGAGTGATCATCGGTTTCCTCCGGGTAGAGCTGGCGCACGACGGTCGCCGCCCGGCCACGCTATCTTACGTCGCTCTCGCATTCCAGAGTCGTCGAAGGGACTCCCCCCATGGCAGCAACCCCCACCCTGGCAGATGCCCGCCTGCTGTTGAACGCGGCGGACACCCTTCTCGAGCAGGCCCTGGAGCGCGCCAGCGCGATCACCGAGGGCGGCAAACGCATCGACGATCACCAGGTGCCAGCCGGTTGCGCAGTTGCTCGACCAGATCCGCCACGGACGCCGCGCAGGTCCACTCGAGGATTTCCGATCCGCGACCCTCCTCGTGCAACGCAGACGTGAAATCCAGCAGCGCGCGCGCGGCGCGACCCTCGGTC
>PVMS01085152.1_pt1 | contig 13867 bp, 12 predicted proteins | sample 1853461 | NCBI WGS metagenome assembly PVMS01 (sample SAMN08582032, study PRJNA380276) | Marine sediment metagenome, whole genome shotgun sequencing project. | isolation source: ocean sediment barecode stripped | collected 2017 | reverse complement strand
TTTATTACCCAAACCGCAGCAGGTCTTAGAAATGAATTAACCGTATTTGGAGATGATTATCAAACTCCCGATGGGACTTGTATCCGTGATTATATTCATGTTTCGGACTTAGCAAATGCACATGTGAAAGCTTTTGAGTGGATTGACAATAATGGAAGCTCATTGGGTATTTTTAATATTGGAACAGGTCATGGAAATTCGGTAATGGAGGTTATTCATTCTTTCGAAAAAGTAAGTGGAAAAAACTTAAATTTTAAGATCGGTGAGCGCCGATCGGGCGATGTGGAACAGATCTGGGCCAATGCCGATAAATCTAATAAGGAGTTAGGTTGGAAACCTAAATATACATTAGACGATGCGATGCTTCATGCCTGGAAGTGGCAACAAAGATTAACGATTGCAGATTAACGATATTTGATTTTCGGTGTTTGTATATCCCTTATAAAGATTAACAACAAAATTAAATATTTAAAATCGTTAATCCACCACGGCGGACAGGTTTGCAATTGTTAATATCATCTATTTTTTCTTTGTATAAATAGATTTAAAAATAATAGTTACTCCCCACAAACAGATAAAATAACAGCACCCCAACAAAGGCACCCCAATTAATTTCACGAGCTGTATGTGCATGTAATAATAAACGAGCGGTTGCACTCAATCCAAACATTAACAGCGCACCTGTAAATGCATACATGTCAATAAATGCATGTACCTTAAATAGGCCAAGTAGTGTTCCGATCAAACCACCAATGGCCAATGTGTGCATGCTGATATTAAACCGGGGAGATACAATATAAACAATAATTAAGGATGATAATACTGCACTGAATATCGATAGAAATGAGTGAGGTAAAGTAAGTTGGCGCCATAAAATATAGGTGATCATATAAAATGCGAAAACAATAATAATACCCGTTCTTCTTTCTCTTGCAGAAGCTAAATAAATAGATTTTACAATACCCTTATGTTTAAGATATAAAATAGCTGCAATGGGTAATAATACGGTATTAATCATTAATATAAGGATCATTGGTCTAACCCTATCCATCGGCATAACAAACTGAATGTAAGGATCAACGGTTACAGCAGCTCCAAATATATAGACGATTATAAAAACCGGATGAAGGATTACTGAAACGATTCCAGATATTTTTTTCATTTTAAAGTTCTTTGCGAAGGCGGCCAACCGGAATATTTAATTGCTCACGATATTTAGCCACAGTTCTACGAGCAATGTTATACTTTTTTTCTTTTAATAACAACGTTAGTTTTTCATCGGTAAGAGGGTGTTTTTTATCCTCTTGTTCAATGATATTTTGAAGTATTCTTTTCACCTCGATGGTTGAAACTTCTTCGCCTGATTCGGTTGATAAGGATTCAGAAAATAATTTTTTAAGTAAAAACGTACCAAATGGTGTTTGTATATACTTGCTATTAACAACTCTCGATATCGTAGAAATATCGAGGTTTACAATTTCAGCAATATTTTTAAGGATCATCGGTTTTAGTTGTGTTTCGTCTCCATCTTGAAAATAATCCTGTTGGTAATTCACAATAGCTTCAGCGGTATTCAATAGCGTATTTTGACGTTGTCTTATGGCATCGATAAACCATTTGGCGGAATCAATCTTTTGCTTAACAAAAAACAGCCCTTTTTTATCTTCTTTTGATTGCTTTCCCCCTTCGGAATAGGCTTTTAGCATTTCTTTGTAATCTCTGCTAATGCGCAATTCAGGCATATTTGGAGAAGTTAGCACAACGCCAGGTTTTCCATCATTATTGATTAATATAAAATCGGGAATAATGGTTTGATTAGATACTTTATTACCACTTATCGATCCTCCGGGTTTTGGATTAAGTTTTGTTATCTCATCTATGGCCTTCTTTAATTCTTCTTCGGTGATCTCGTATTTTTCTACAATTTTTTGATAATGCTTTTTGGCAAATGCATTAAAATCTTTTTCAATAATTTTTGTAGCTAAGTGGATTTGAGGATTATCCTGGTCTTTTCTTAAAAGTTGTATTAAGAGGCATTCGTTTAGGTCTCGTGCTCCAATTCCAGATGGGTCGAATTCTTGTATCAGAAACAAGATTTTTTCCAATTCTTCGTACGTGGTTTCGATTCCCTGGGTAAAAGCCAGATCATTTACAATACTCTCGAGTTCACGACCTAAATAGCCATTATCATCCAGGTTTCCAACTAAAGTAGAGGCAAGTAAAGATTCTTTTTCATTTAATATTAAATATCCTAGCTGTGTTTGTAAACTGCTTAAAAACGAGTCGTGATATACGATAGGAATAGATTTATCTTCATCATCTGCACTGTAATTATTGGCCCGTGTTTTATACTCCGGGATATAATCATCGGTATATTCCTCATAATCAAAATCCTCAAGAGCTTGTTCCATTTCATCTTTCGGCTCATCATTTTCCTCTTCGACTTTTTCGTTTTCATCAAATTCCACTTCTTCGCCTTCCTCAAGTACAGGATTAGCTTCCATCTCTTCTTTTATCCTTTGCTCAAGAGCAATGGCTGGAACCTGTAACAATTTCATCAACTGAATTTGTTGTGGAGATAGCTTTTGCTGTAATTTTTGTTGTAGACTTTGTTTTAACATAAAGGCCAAAAATATTCAATGAAATTTAATAAACACAATGCATATAAAATTATATTCAGTTTTGTGTACGATTATTTTAAACCAATAGACAACTTATGTACCAAATGAAACATCTTTATTGAATTAGGTAAAAATTGTTAAATATTTATTTTCTCACAATAGAATAACTCACAATGGCGTGTAAAAAAGTAGTCTGAATGATTTTTAAAAGTTACCAAGCATAAATTAATTTAGCTCCACATTTATATATAATGAAGTATTTTCTTTTATTTTTTTTACTAATCTTTAGTGCTTGTACGAATAATACAGTCTATATATATCGGATTCGCCTGATCAAACACCGGCTGAAGAGGAGATTGAAATCACACCAAGTGAATTGTATAATATTTCAGTTGAAGATTATTTAATTGTTAGTGAAACATTTAAACAAAACCAGGTTCTTTCCGATATTTTATATCCCAATCATATTAATTATCAGAGAATTCAGGAAGTCGCGGATCAATCAAAAGAAATCTTTAATGTTAGAAAGCTTCGGGCAGGTAATCAATATACTTTGTTTTTAAATAAAGACTCCATCAATAGTCTGGACTATATGGTATACGAAATCGATCAAATCGATTACTTGGTTTTCGATTTTACCGATTCGGTTCATGTTTTTCGTGATCATCTTCCTGTAGAAATTGTTGAAAAAACAGCCTCAGGAATAATTGAAACTTCATTGTGGAACACTATGAAAGAAAACAACCTGGACCAGGAATTAATACTTTCTTTAGCCGATATTTATGCATGGACTATTGATTTTTATCATTTGCAAAAGGGGGATGCTTTTAAAGTAATTTATACCGAACGTCAGGTTGATGGGGTTTCTGTAGGTACCGAATTCATAATAGCCGCTGAGTTTATACATTATGAAAACCCTTTAAGAGCTTATTTATTTGTGTCCGAAGGAATAGATGATTACTTCGATGATGAAGGAAAAAATTTGCGAAAAGCATTTTTAAGGGCTCCGGTAAAGTTTTCGAGGATTTCATCACGTTATTCGAAAAAGCGTTTTCACCCAGTTCAAAAAAGATTCAAATCACATTTGGGTACTGATTATGCAGCAAATAGGGGGACTCCTATTATAGCTACCGGCGATGGCGTAATTGTGGCCGCCACTTATGGCAAATACAACGGGAATTATGTTAAAGTAAAGCATAATGCAACCTATACAACCCAATACCTTCACATGTCTAAAAGGGCGGTTAAGGTAGGTGATAGTGTTAAGCAAGGTGATGTTATTGGGTATGTTGGTTCAACCGGATTAGCAAGCGGGCCTCATGTTTGTTATCGATTTTGGAAAAACGGGAAACAAGTAAATCCATACAAACAAAAATTACCGGATTCAAAGCCGGTAGCAGCTGAAGAAATGGAAGATTTTATCCAACTAAAAGACAGTTTATTGTTAAAGCTTGATCTTATTCCCTCTCAAATTAACCAAGTTTCAGAACTCGCCGAAATAAGTTCAAAATAAGGGCTTTTATTTGTACGATTCTTAGTGTTTTATTCATCCTTTTTTGGGCAATTAGTCGTAATTTTGCTCAAAAAATAAGTCCATGATTAAATCCATATTTATTTCATCCGCTGAGCCCTATTCGGGCAAGTCTTTGGTTACTTTAGGAGTGTTCGAAGCACTCCTCAGAAAAACTAAAAAAGTTGCTCTTTTTAAACCGGTAATTCGCGATCGCGGAGCAAGTAAAAAAGATAAGAATATTGAACTTATTCTTGATTACAATAACCTTGAACAAACCTACGATGAATCCTTTGCTTTTTACAGACGGGAGGCTCAGGAACTTTTTGGTAGTGGAAAACAGGATGAGTTCATAGAAAAGATCATCAATAAATTTAAAATCCTTGAGGAGAAAAACGATTTTGTTGTTTGTGAAGGATCAGATTACATCGGTGAAGGTTCTTATTTTGAGTTTGATATCAATGCATTTATTGCTAAAAATCTGGGCTTACCAACTTTAATTATAGGTCAGGGGCTTGGAAGATCTATTCATGAAATTTTAAATCCAATTCAAATGGCAATTGAGGCATTTGAACATCAGGATACAAAAATAATCGGAGTTGTTGTTAATAGGGTCCAGCCAAAAAGAAGAAAAGAGATCGAAAGAGCAATGAATAAGAATTTACCCAAAAACTCCGGGCTACACTCAGTTATTCCGACCGATATTGTTCTTAGTAGTCCAACCGTACAAGAAGTAGCCGAGCAGTTAAATGCTAAAATACTGTATGGAAAGGACAAGACTGAAAATTTAGTGACCAATTTTCAGTCGGTGGCCATGAGGCTAAATAATTATTTAAAGTATCTTAAAAAAGGAAGTATGGCTATTACTCCTGGTGATCGTATCGATATTTTAATGGGCGCTTTACAAGCTAATTTATCTGCAAATTTCCCACATATTTCGGGGATAATTTTAACCGGAGGAATTGAACCAGATGAACATGTAAAAAAACTATTGGAAGGTTTACCGGATATTCTACCCGTTATGCTTGTAAAGGAGTTTACTTTCGAAACTTCGATAAAAGCCAACACCGTTGTTTCATCGATTAATAAAGACAGTATCCGAAAGATTAATCTTGCTTTAACACTTTTTGATAAGTATGTTGATATGGATGCATTCGAAAAACTGGTGATGAGTACTTTACCATCAGGAATGACACCGAAAATGTTTATTTATTATCTTCAAAAATTGGCAGCAAAAGACCGAAAAACCATTGTTTTACCAGAAGGGGATGACGATAGGGTACTAAAAGCTGTGGAAATTTTACAAAAGAAGGATGTGGTGGATATGATTTTGTTAGGAGATTATGATCTGATTAAAAACCGTAGTAGAAATATTGGTTTAACGATTGATTTTGATAAGACACCGGTTATTAATCCTAAGAAATCTAAAAAATTCAGAAAATATGCAGAAAACTTCTATGAGCTCAGAAAAGAAAAAGGTGTTAATTTGGAAATGGCCTTTGATACGATGACAGATGTTTCATATTTCGGCACAATGATGGTTCATAAAGGAGATGCAGATGGTATGGTTTCAGGTGCTGCGCATACTACACAACACACTATAAGACCTGCTTTACAGTTTATTAAAACCAAACCGGGAAGCAATGTAGTTTCTTCGGTATTTTTTATGTGTTTAGATGATCGGGTAGTCGCTTATGGCGATTGCGCGATTAATCCAAATCCAACCGCTGAACAATTAGCCGAAATAGCTATCTCATCAGCAGCCACAACAAAAAGATTCGGAATAGAGCCTAAAGTTGCTATGCTATCTTATTCTTCAGGTGATTCGGGAAAAGGTGAAGATGTTGAAAAAGTTCGTAGAGCGACTAAATTGGTTAAAGCAGCTAAGCCTGAGCTCAAAATCGAGGGCCCAATTCAATATGATGCAGCGGTTGATATGGAAGTTGGTAAAAAGAAATTACCAAACTCTGAAGTTGCCGGCCAGGCAAGCGTGTTGATTTTCCCAGATCTGAATACAGGAAATAATACTTATAAAGCGGTGCAACGTGAAACCGGAGCAATTGCCATTGGACCGGTTTTACAAGGTTTAAACAAACCGGTAAATGATTTGAGCCGGGGATGTTTGGTAGAAGATATAGTAAATACAGTTATCATTACTGCGATTCAGGCACAAGAAGTTTAGCAAATGGATACTTTAGTAATAAATACAGGAAGTTCATCTATTAAATATCAGTTCATAAATATGCCTGAGGGTAAGGTTTTATGCACTGGATTAGTGGAAAGAATTGGTGAGGAATCGGGTAAGATAACCCATAGAAAACACATTAATGGAAAAAGTACCGAGGTTGTTTTTGAAGAACAAATTCCGGATCATGAAATTGGAATGAAACGCGTTGCAGGTTTACTAACCAATAGTGATTATGGGGTAGTTTCAAATACTTCGGATGTAAAAAAAGCAATAGATGAACTTTCGATTATTGCTCCTCTTCACAATCCACCAAATTTAACGGGCATTCATGTAGCTGAGCAAATTTTTCCAGATGCAGTACAAGTTGGTGTTTTTGATACTTCATTTCATCATACTATCCCTGATTATGCATTTCGCTATACTATACCCGAATATTTTTATAAAGAGCACGGAATTCGGGCATATGGTTTTCACGGGACATCGCATCAGTATGTAACAGGTAGGGCTGCAAAAATGCTGAATAAATCAGTAGAAGATGTAAACTTGATCACGATACACCTTGGAAATGGTGCGAGTATCGCTGCTATAAAAAATGGGAAAAGTATAGATACCAGTCTTGGGATGACCCCCATATCAGGTCTTGTGATGGGAACTCGGGTTGGTGATATCGACCCCGGGGTTTTGATCTACATGGGAGAATCACTAGGTTTAAGTATTCAGGAAATCAAAAAAATCTTGAATAAGGAGAGTGGATTTAAAGGACTAACTGGGAAAAATGACATGAGGATCATCGAAAAGGAGTATGAAAATCAGGATTCACAGGCAATTTTGGCATTGAATATTTCAGCTTATCGGATTAAAAAATACATGGGGCTTATCTTGCGGTAATCGGAAACATTGATGCGATTGTTTTTACTGCTGGAGTTGGGGAAAACAGTCATCTCACAAGAAGTTTGGTAACCGATGGTTTATCGCATTTAGGTATTGAAATTGATGAGAAATTGAACAATTCAAAAAGCAAAATTGAAAGAGATATTTCTACGCAAGATGCCATGGTTAAAACTCTCGTAATTCCAACCAATGAAGAATTTGAAATTGCACGGCAGGCTTATGCGGTTTTTCAAGATGAAAATTGATTAGATAAGGGCATTTTGATAAAACATAAAAATCAAAATTGGAAGTCTAAAATTTCAATTCAGAGAATCTCGTATTATTTTTATAAATGACTGGATTTGAACGCAAGCATAACCAAATTATTGATGCATTTTAGAAGCCGTTATTTAGTTTGAATCGCTTCTTAGTTAGTCAGATAAAATATTATTTTTGCGCGATATGTCAACATTAAGACAACAAAAAGTAGAAAGCCTTTTAAAAAAGGAGCTTGCAATAATTTTTCAAAAGGAAAGCCGGAATTTATTTGGAGGTGCTTTTATTACCGTTACAACTGTTCGGATATCACCTGATTTGGGTTACGCAAAAATTTACCTCAGTTTTTTCGCAACAAAGGACAAAGAGAAATTATTTAAGAAAATCATATCATATACTTCTAAAATAAGATGGTTTTTAGGACTTCAGGTTGGCAAACAACTACGCATCGTTCCCGAATTGCAATTTTTCGAAGATGATTCGCTCGATTATGCCCAAAAAATTGATGATCTATTAAAAGAATAAGCCATGCAGTATGATCCGATAAAACGCTCGTTAGGTGGTGTTTTTAATCAATCCGTGTTTAGTCGAAAACTATTTTATCGTTTACTCGATTTGCTTTTGTTGCGAGCATGGCATGTACATCGTGAAATAAAAAAATGGGCGAAAACAGCACCCGAAAATGTTGAAGTATTGGATGCAGGAGCCGGTTTTGGGCAATATGATTTCTTCATGACCCGGAAGTACCCCAATTGGAATATTTTAGCATTAGACGTTAAAGATGAACAAGTTGCAGATTGCAATGAATTTTTTGGAAAACTTAAAAACTCTAAAGTAAATTTTATTGTTGGCGACCTAACTCAATATAAAAAGGAAAACACCTATAACCTGGTGGTTTGTGTCGATGTTATGGAGCATATCGAAGAGGATGTAAAGGTTTTTGCAAATTATTACACTTCGATGAAAGATGGCGCCATGTTGCTGATCTCAACCCCATCAGACCAAGGCGGAAGTGATGTTCACGACCATGAGAATGAGTCGTTTATTGATGAACATGTTCGAGATGGTTATAACATACAAGAAATTCAGGATAAACTTAAATCAGTTGGTTTTAGTAAAACCGAAGCAAAATACGCTTACGGAACACCTGGAAAAATTTCATGGAAACTATCCATGAAGTATCCGATGACCATGCTTAATTTTTCTAAGTTATTCTTTGTCTTACTCCCTTTTTATTACCTGATCACCTATCCTTTCTGTTTTGTCCTTAATTATATTGACTCAACCACTGAGCATAAAACGGGAACAGGCCTTATTGTAAAAGCCTGGAAATAAGCAACTATTATTATGTTTTTACACTATTCTTGAGGTAGTTTAATCTCTGGCGTCGAGATCATTGTATTCAGTTTTAAACCAAATTAATTGACTAGCGTATTATCTATAAGATAATTCAAATAAAAATAGGTATGAAGCTGTTTAGATTAAGTTATGGAATTGCATTGTTTTTCTCGATCACAATTTTGTCAGGCTTAATTGCTAAAGCTCAAAGCGAGCCCGCTCCTTTTTATTTTATTACCAATGAGCGCGACACCACATTCTGCATGTCACTCGATTATGGAACAAATACCAAGGGTTTTTTAGACCGATTGACTTTCATTAAAACCAATGGTGAAGAATCAGACATTAAAGGAAAAAGCAAAGTCCCAAATGTCGTAACATTTTATATGGAAGGATTAACTTTTGATAAAGTACCGTACGATCTTGATTCGGATTTTGGGGAATACATCTATTCTGAAAGAAAAGTAAATGGAGACCTAAAAGTATATCTGGATAAAATAGTCAAAGGGCAATCAGATGTTTACCGATTTTATGTCAGATTAGAAGATGGTTCATACGTAAAGGTAAATAGCCGTTCAAATATGAACAGACATATAAAACCTGCTTTGATGGCATGTGAAGATTTTAACGACTCATATCATGGGGATTACAGCAACGAAGAAATTGAATTTTTAACCATGGTTAGTTTTTACAATTTTTTGTGCGACTAAAATTAATCTCCAACCGGCCTGTGATTTTTTTTCTAAAGTCATTTATGAATCCAGATTAATCAGAGATCAAAGGAATAGGTCAATCCTAAAATATAGTTTTGATCAGGAGAAACGGTATTCAATCTTTGTTGAAACCGATAATAAACTTTTAAACTTTGCTTCTTAGAAATCGAATATTGTAATCCAATGTCCATTCTTTGTTGCGACAGGCGATTATCCCAATGATTGGTTCTTAAAAACAGTTCGTAAGCGATAAATGGATCCAAAGGGAATTTGCGTGTACGGTATCTGATTTTAATCTTATTTCGAAAATGAGTGGGCAAGGGACCTAACTCAGAACTGAAATTATAGTCATAACGAATTCTATAATACATCCTTAATCGGGCAGCATCAACTTTAAACTTTGCAAAGGCAAATATTCGATGTACCAGGTATTTCTCGTACCAACCACTAAAACGATATCCTCCTGAGAAATCTAAAAAATCTAACAGGTCAGTTTGAATCTGTAATTGGATATAAGTCTCATTAATGTCAGCTATATTATTGTCTCTTCGATAGGCAGCTTCAAATTTTAAGTCGAGTTTTTTATTAATCTTGTAATTAAGCCCTGCCTCTAACCACAACTGAAAGTCTTTTTGTGCATAAGGACTAGGATCACCTTGCTGCGCAAATATAGTTGTGCTTGTAAAAAACAAAATAAATATAAGTTGAATAGATTTCATGGGTCGCAGACTACCAATTTTCAGTAATTAAGTCATTCCCATATACAACGTCGCCATTATTCATAACGTTAATCTCTATCTTAACATCCTTGGTATTCGCATCACATGAATCTGCAGGATTACACTCACTATAGGTGAATATCGTATAGTTTCCGGCATATAGAAAGGAGAATTTATACTTGCCCTCAAAATCCGTTCTCACCTCATCTCCATAAAAATCCTCATCTCCAAAAACAATGTACACTCGCTTTTCAGGAAGGTAATATTCATTCAGCAATTGCCCTGAATTATCGTATTTGCGTTCTAGTACTTTTCCGTAAATCACACTTTTACCTCCGTAACCCTCTAATTTCTGACAGCCCGGGAAAACACTTAAAATCAATATCAAAAAAGATATTTGCTGTATTCTTTTAATCATTTCACAATTTATTTTTTTATAAATTTAGCGCTACCAATTGATCTATTTAATTGGCTTTACTTCGCAATTTAAATTTTAATAAAGGTATTTGCTTTCCCTTTACTATGCTAAAATGTAGCATATTGTTTTAATTGTTTTTAATGGATGATAAATATAGAGAATTGATTTTTTTATCCTCGATATATCGCTAACAATTTCTTGTGTAACTAAATTTTTACCGCTTTAATAATCCTTCAAACCTTTTTCTATTTTTATCAAATGAACCCTTATTATTTAAAGATCAAAATAATTTTGATTATGCTGATGGGATTAATATTAATCCCTGGATCTGCTCAAGAATTCACACCGCAATTCTATTTTATAAACCTTCAAAATGATACTGTTTTTTGTAAGACATTGAATTTTAGTACAAATACCAAGGGTTACATCGACAAACTTGATTATGTCACCTTTCAGGATGTTCCCTACGAATTTAGGGGAAAGAAAAATATTCCGAATATTTTAACATTCTTTATGGATGGAAAAACGATCGATAAAATTCCGTACAAGCTTGGGTCCAAGAGTAAGTTGTATGTTTATTCCGAACGGCTGACTTATGGAAAACTTCAGGTATACATTAACCATCAGATACCTGATAAATCGGTGGTTTATCGCTTTTATGTTCGATTAGATGATGGAACATTCTATAGGGTCAATAAATCCTCCGATTTCGAAGAGCATATTAAACCTTATATGCTCAGTTGCTCAAAATATAAAAATACCATCAAAGAGAATATTATCAACGAAGAAGAACCATTTGTCGAAATGGTGAATTTATATAATTCGTTGTGTGTTTAGTTGACGCAAAAAATTAATTGACGATCAACTTCCTCGTTTCTTTGGTATTCCCTATTTGTAGGGAATAATAATATATTCCTGAGTCAAAAGTATCACGATTAATAGGCAATCGAATAATATGTTTTCCGTAATCGTATCGAATATTATCTATCGGAATTAACAATTCCTTACCCAGAGCATCGTAAATCGTGATGGTAACATAGGCACTTTCATGCAGCTTAAAAGAAACGAAGGTTTCGTCGGTCGCGGGATTCGGGTAATTCTGAAACAATTCAAAAGTTGGTTCAGCCAATTGTTCATTAATTCCGGTTGCAACATCAAAATTAATAATGGCGGTCCACATGCTTAAACCACCATTATGTAGCCGAATCCATGCGGGACGAACCATACCATTGGTAACCGAAATATTGGTATAATCTCCAAAAAACACACCTGAATTGGGAACGAATGGAGATTCACTTATTTTGAAATTATTAAAAGTTTCGCCGCCATCTTCCGAAATGGCCATATAAACATCGGTAGCTGTATCATCATGTTCTCGGCGATCATAAAATACAAAATATAAGATACCTGTAGTCTGATCAATAGCCATCCAGGTAAAAAACTGCTGCTTTCCAGCTTCGTCATCATTCACCCTTATCGGGGTTTCCCAGGTATCTCCACCATCGGTTGATTTGGCCAACCAAATATCGGTATCATCAGATCCGTTTCGTTGGTCACTCCAGTTTACATAAATGGTTCCATGATTAGGTCCGCCACTTAAATCACAAACAGTAATCGGTAGGCCGTTAGCCCTGTTTATACCGGGTATTCCATAGTCCCAACCTGTGGGCATCGGATCAATAAAAATTTCTTGTTCTAGCCAGGTTTCCCCTTCATCAAGGGACCGGTTAAAAGTTAAGCCCGATGGGCCTGCCCATGCAACATAAATCTCACCATTAGGGCCCACAGCCGGTACAGCACCTTCTGTGGTATTGTCTTCATCAATACAGTCTCCGGCTACCTTGTTAATTCGCTTAGCATCGCTCCACGAATCGCCACCATCCAATGATTTAGAAAATAGAATAACTGAGCTGTCCAGGGGATTTGCACTGCCGTAATCATCAAATTGAGTCCAGGTTACATAAATATTGTTATTTGTTTGATCAACAATCCCCCATTCTTTGTCCTGCGCCTTTGTACCGTTTAATCCCATATAGGTACCTGCTGACCAGGTGCTGCCATTATCCGTAGTTTTTTGACAAACGATCCGGTCTATCCAGTTGCCACTAGGCGGATTTGAAAGGTGAAAAAAATAGAAATTGCTTGCTGTGTCGACAATTATTACAGGATCTCCCCAAACACCATAAGTGGAACTCATTTGGTTTTGCGTCCAGGTTAGACCGCTGTCCAAACTCACGTAATAACTCCTCAAATTCGAGCCTGCAAGTATTACATTAGGCTGTTTCGGATCAATCATGATCGATGGTTCATTTGGGTTTACCAAATTGGTGATCATTACATTTTGATATTGCGCCCATAGTTGTAGGGGCAACAATAAAACAAATAGTGTATATATTTTATTCATGATATTTGAATTAAAACAACTATAAGAATAAAGATATTTAATCGCTATAAAAATATGTCTATAGGACTGCTTAAAAAAGAACAATAATCACATTTTAAACACAGTTCAGGAAAGAATGTCCTTGAAATCGGAAACAGAAACACCCTTAAAGGAAGCAAACTCATACGGTTCGCGATTGGCGATATCATCTGGTATATTTTTAACCAATTTATCCCATTCTTCATTGCTCAACAAATCAATAAAATTGGAAAACCTTTCTGATTCCTCGTGTGTTCCGGTGTATTTGCGATACATTTCCGAAATAGATTTTAGCATTGGCAAGTATGGTTGAATATCGGTGGTGGTGGATTCGGCTTCGCTATCGATCCAGGCTATTCCTACTTTGGCAATGCTTTTTTGGTTTATTAATTCAGCTTTTAGAAGCAATTCAATATCGATTGCAAATTTTGATTCTATAAGGTTGTCGATTATCTTAATAAGTGTTTCACGTTTAAAAGCTTTAAATCCACATTGGGTATCGACCAAGTAATTCAATTCTGGCAACATGCGTTTCCAGAGGTAAATAAATAACTTTCCACGGGTATTCCGAACCCCTTTTTTTACTACTACCGAATTGCTTTCGCGCCGTGATCCGATGGCAACGTTTTTGTTTTCACCTAAAAGAGGCTCTAATAATAAGCCCGCTTGTCCAAGATGAGTAGATAGATCAGCATCAGTAAACAGGATTAAATGATCATGAGCACTTTGTTTTTGTACTGCATGCCACATACCATAGGCAATCGACCCCCCTTTTTGACTGTCGTTGGTACT
>PVMS01130786.1_pt1 | contig 13869 bp, 13 predicted proteins | sample 1853461 | NCBI WGS metagenome assembly PVMS01 (sample SAMN08582032, study PRJNA380276) | Marine sediment metagenome, whole genome shotgun sequencing project. | isolation source: ocean sediment barecode stripped | collected 2017 | reverse complement strand
CCTGCTTTAATATTTTCAAATGTTGTGATACCGCCGCAGGTGTTATACCAACCAATTCGGCAATTTTTTTTGCACCAAGCGGCCCTTCTGATTTTAAAAGCTCGATTATTTTTACCCTCGTTTCAACAGCCAATGCTTTAAGCATTTCAATAGGTTCTAAGTTCATTGTTTGTTTCTCATATGATTAAGTATTTAAGTTATAACTAAAATAATACAAAATAAATGATCTGTCAAGAATTTTTTTAATTAAATTTGAATTCAGCATATTACAAACATTGACTTTAAATCTGGTGTCATTAATTGGCAATCCCCAACCATAGTCCACCCACCAAAAACCTGAAATTGACAAAACATATCCCCGGCATCTGTTCGTATCATCAGGTTTTAAGCTCTCCCGGATTATACCTACGAAAGAGAGTATTTGCATAATTGAAGGGATTCGAGTATTCATATCTGTTTGAATGAACAAGGATATAACGTTTAATACTCAATAAAACAAATAAGCATCTTAGCGATCTTGTGACTTTGCGCTTTAATATCAAAACCATAGATCGGAAGAGAGGGCGTTATGAATTTTGAGAGATTGCTGGCAAGCAGAACCGACGCAATGGGAGCCAGCGCTATCCGAGAAATCTTAAAGGCGGTCTCCCAACCCGGTATGATATCTCTTGCTGGAGGTATTCCGGCGCCGGAAAGCTTTCCCCTCAAAATTATCAATGAATTGGTGACCAATGTAATTGAAAAATATTCATCCGCGGCCTTCCAGTATGATCAGACGGAAGGTTTCATGCCCTTACGCCAGACCCTGGCAGCCTATTTGCAGGAGAAAGACATTCAGGCTTCGCCCGATCAAGTTTTGATCACCAGCGGATCTCAAGGCGTTCTGGATGCCATCGGGATGGTTCTTATTTCAAAAGGAGATCGGGTTGCGGTGGAGGCCCCTACCTATTTGGGGGCGCTTCAGGCCTTCAATCCTTACGAGCCGGAGTATGTTCGCATGGAAACGGATGAAAAGGGACTTATCCCCCGATCGCTTGACGAGGTTCTTCAAACCGGCGCGATAAAATTCATTTACTTGGTGCCGACCTTTCAGAACCCAACTGGCAGAACCATACCTATTGAGCGAAGGCAGGAAATCGCTTCCATTATCCGAAAGTACAATGCCCTCTTAGTTGAAGATGATCCATACAGTGCTCTAAGATTCCGGGGTAAGGATCTCGCGGCGATTAAAACCCTGGCGCCGGAACATGTTGTCTATGTCAGTACGTTTTCCAAAGTTTTTGCACCTGGACTGCGGATCGGCTTTTGTGTGGCACCGGATCTGATCCGTAGATGGTTGGTGATTGTAAAACAGGGGGTTGACTTGCATACCAGTACGTTTAATCAGGCCCTTGCCGCCGAATATCTTTCAGGGGGATATTTGAAGCAGCACTTGCCGAAGATTATCGATCTGTATAAGCCTAAACAGGAAGCGATGCTGGGTGCGTTGGAAAAACACTTTCCAAATGAGTTCCAATGGTCACATCCCGAAGGCGGAATGTTTCTATGGGTCGAAGGTCCTAAAGATCTGGATATGGAAAAAATTTACTGGAAATCGGTCAAGAAAAAAGTTGCCTTTGTACCTGGAAAATATTTTTATACCGCTAAGGGTGAAGGGATTGAAACCATGCGTCTGAACTTCACGATGCCGGATAAAACAACGATTGATCACGCGATAAAAATACTGGCGGAGGTTATCAAAACGGAATTGGGTTCATAGATCTGTTAATCGCAGATGAAAAATTTTCTTTATTACGGGATTACGGTTTTGGATGTTCAAATCGCATCTGCAATAGTTTCATAAAGTTCGACAGCTTATATTCTCTCAATGTGTCAATTTTTAAGCATATGAAAATATCAGAAAAAGTATACCAAAACACTGTATTATCAAAAGCTCCGGCATTTGACGGCCATATTTTTATAGGTGTAAAAACCACCGGAATATTTTGTAGGCCGGTCTGTCCTGCAAAAACACCCAAGTTTTCAAATGTGGAATTTTACAAAAGTGCAGGAGCTGCCATTGATGCAGGCTTCAGACCATGTTTGAGATGCCGTCCCGAGTGCACACCAGGTACGGCAGCATGGATGGGAACGTCTACCGTTATCCTGCGGGCATTGAAGCTAATAAACCAGAATATTGAAGGAAATAACGATCTTGAAATACTGGGGAACAAACTCGGCATATCCGGCATACATCTTAGAAGACTATTCAAAAGGCACCTGGGAACAACCCCTTCATCCGTTATCAATACAATAAAACTGCTGTTTGCAAAAAAACTCATAACTGAAACCGGTCTTTCCATGGCAGATATTGCACTTGCTTCAGGGTATAAAAGTATCAGAAATTTTAATTATCAGTTGAAAAAGATCTATAATAAACCTCCATCAGCGTTGCGGAAAGGTAAAATATCCACATCTAAACCCAATATTTTGCATCTTTCTTTTCATCCACCGCTTAATTTTAGACAGATAACCGGTTTCCTGAAAATAAGAGCAATACCGGGTGTTGAATTTGCCAGCGACGATATTTACAGCAGAAGCATAGAAATTGATAATATAACTGGATTTATCACCGTATCCTGCAAAAATAATGAGAATACGGTAAACCTGGAAGTTGAATTTCCGGATATAAAAAAGCTGTTTTATATTACGGAAACCGTGAAAAGCATTTTTGATCTGAATGCGCCCGTAAAAAATATTGATGAACTTTTAAAAAAGGACAAGTTTCTCAGTAATCTGGTAAAACAAAACCCCGGAATCAGGGTTCCGGGATCATTTAATTCTTTTGAGCTCTGTATCAGGGCAATTGTCGGACAGCAGGTGTCTGTAAAAGGAGCCACAACCATTATTGGCAGGATTGCTTCCAAGTATGGGAAAAAGCTGAATATACCTAATAATTTCGGCCTGAAAAATGTGTTTCCGGGTCCTGAAATACTTGCTATTTCTGATTTTGAAGGTATCGGCCTGACAAAAACCAGAATTTCAACCATAAAGCTTCTTTCAAAAGCAGGTTTAGAGGATAGAATTATTTTTAATCCATTCTCAGATCCTGCCGATCTGAAAAACGCCCTGTTGCAGATAAAAGGAATTGGAGAATGGACTGCCCGGTATATTATCATGAGGACCGTTAAAAGCCCTGATGCTTTCCCTTATTCAGACCTTGGCCTGCTAAAGGCTGTTTCTTCGGATGGAACACCTGTACCTGAAAAGCTGCTTAAAAATATGGCAGTCCACTGGAAACCATGGCGAGCATATGCTGCTATGTATTTATGGTCAAACCTTTAAGAACCGGATGTCAAGTGGCAACTATACTACGGCAACCGACGACTTGGATTCAGATGCCGCATATCCCCATATCTAGCAGCCGGCCTTTTCGCCTAAAAGCAGTACTTACATATCTTCACAATCAGCCGCCTCTTAGGACCTGAGATTTCCAAAATATATCACCAGCATTTGTTCTCCTACAAAATGAACCATAACCAATAGTATGATTGGTAGAGTTTTATTAAAAATAATCACATAGGAGAACCGATTATGAAAGTTGTTACTCTACAAGGCATGCTTGTGATACACGTGCTTGCAGTTATCGGCATCTGGATTGTGGCACCTCGAAAGGTGCGCCCCATCAGTCGCGCAAGTGGTACTTGAAGCGATCATTACCAGCGGATTTTCAGACACGGCGAATTTGATGAAATCTCAAACCAATGGTAATGGAGCCGCGTTTTGGTGTCCGTCAAATTTTAATGTCTTCTCTTCCCGCTGATTTCCTCAATATCAACCTGAAAAATCGAAGTTTTTGACACCACGTGTTCAGGGAAGCTCCAAATCTCATTCGAGTATTGCCGCATTATGCAGCGCAAAGCACTATGCTTCTCATCTGTTTTCTCGAGTATTCTCGCACGACCGAACGCGATGACACTCTCGTATATCATGCTCCAACCACACGCTTCTTCTCCTTGGATGGGGTCACCGACAACTTCGAATGCGACGCACACCCGGTTGTTCTTTTTGAGTACGTCGATTTTTCGACCTTCGGTGGCTCCATGAAAGAAGATATGCTCACCGTCATACCCAAAGTTCAAAGGAATGATGTAGGGTTGCCCTTCATCGCACATGGCAAGATGACAGATTTGAGAACGGCCAATGATATCGTCAATGGCCTTGCGGTCAGCTATTTCTCTTTCGGACATTCTCATCAGATACTCCTCTCAGACAACATTATCATTGATTTGACGTTTTATTTTATATCCCAAGGTAGGGTGATTCCAACCCTTTTTCTTTTGCAGCTGCGAAAAGTATATTTTCCACTTCCCTGTCTGCCTCCGGGCTGAGCGCCGGGGCTTCATGTTGATTAAGTACTTTTGAAACGATTGATTCAGCACGTTCCATGAGGCCCCTTGGTTTTAATTTTTTCCAAGAATCATAATCATGCCGGGAGGATATCGTGGGGATGTAATGTTCCTTTGAAAGATCCTGAAGCGTCTGTGGCTGCATTAGGTAGTTACCCGGAAAATGGCCCACTTCTTTAATGGTTTCGAAATTCGAAGATCCGCCGACGGTATCAATTCCATCTAAGTATCGTCCCACCCTTTCACAGATTTCTGCATCTACTATTAGCTGTTCATCCGACCATATCGTATGGTTTTCAATCATGCCCGCACCCCAAATCAGGTTGATTCCTGCTTGGGCGGCCAACAACCATTGCATCGCTTTCTCATATCCACACTGCTCGTCATACGCTTTCGAATCGGTGTTAGGGCCCCATATCATGCTGCCGATCCCGTAAAACTTGCTCAGCTGGGCTGAAACAACTGTAAGCATGGCGAGTTCAATGCTGCCGGAAGCCAGGGTACCCAGCCGCATGTCCATAGGCAGGGTGAAGCAGCTATAGATCACTCCCATTCCCGGTTTCAAAATCTGGGCCAAAACCAGCATTCCGAGGATTTCGGCATTCATGACTATAGCTGTTCCCGATAGTGTTATCGGGGCAGTTATTCCCGGGCTTGCCATTGATTGAATGGTAACCTGCCGTTCAGATTTTGCCGCATGTTTGACAGTCGAGATCTGTTCTGTGTTCCATCCCAAAGGGGATGTGGAAGATACGGGGATAATGATATCCTGTTCTGAAACTTCAGCTATTCGGATCCCCCATTTGACGCTGTCCTCCATGGAGCCGAGGCTGAAAATTTTTCCGCTGTTTCGACAACATATAACATAGCTCCATACGAGGTTGATATCAGCAGGCTTATCGGATATGAACCCGAGGCCTATATTAACGCCGGCCATGATATCCAGTGCATCCGCAAGGCGGGCCGTTCTTATAGCGTCATCGGCTGTACCCGGCCGGGTCTTCCCGGATGAAATTTCCATAATACGCATCCCGCTGCATGGACCAAATTGAATGGTTTCCCGGTCAAACACGACTGCATTATCACGGTTTCGTCCCCTTAGCGTGATACTCGGCGGACATTGTGAAATTGATTTTTCCACCAGAGCGTTTGGAATCCGAGCCAGCCCCTTCTTTTGATCGATAACACATCCGTTTTGTTCCAAAATGCACAATGCGTCTTCATCTTCAAAATGCAGGCCCACTTCTTCCAGAACCTGGAGGGTTTGGTTGTGGATATCCTGAATTTCATCATCCGCCAGCAGCTTGATCGGATTTCGGCATTGAAATTTTTTCAACATGTTTTAGCCCTTTCATTCATTTGGCATTGAAATATTTGTGCCATATATCGTTTACGAAATGATTTAAAAATTTTCAATAAAAACGTTCTTTAATTTTGTTTCTATGTCCGTTTAAAAATATTAGTATAACAATTTCCTTTAATGAATGATTTTATAAAGTTTACGATTATGATATTACTATCAGCATATGGATCACGGGTCAAATTGTGAAGTTTTTATTAAGCGACTTTTAGCGGATTAAAGGAGGTCAACAATGGCTTTAGATCCCAAGAAAAGACTGCTGGAAAAACTGAAGATCGGATTGGGCAAAGCCCGACCGGTCAAGGCCCCCACGGGGACCCAGCTCCATTGCAAAAGTTGGTATCAGGAAGCCGCACTCAGGATGCTCTGTAACAACCTGGATCCTGATAACGGCGAGAATCCGGATGAGCTGATTGTATATGGTGGTATCGGAAAAGCGGCACGCAACTGGGACTGTTTTGATGCCATTGTACGGACCTTGTTGGATCTGGAGAATGACGAGACCCTGCTGGTCCAGTCCGGAAAACCGGTGGGGGTGATCAAAACCCACCCGCATTCACCTCGGGTGTTTATTGCCAATTCCAACCTCGTGGGGCACTGGGACAACTGGGAGCACTTCAATCTGTTGGACAAAAAGGGCTTGATAATGTATGGCCAGATGACGGCCGGTTCCTGGATTTACATCGGTTCCCAAGGCATTCTCCAGGGGACCTACGAGACCTTCGCCACCCTATCCGATCAGCACTTTGACGGTTCCATGACCGGAAAGATCGTTTTGTCCGGGGGCTTGGGCGGAATGGGGGGGTGCCCAACCGCTGGCCGTGACCATGAATGGTGGCGTCATCGTCATTGTAGAAGTCGACCGCAATCGCATCCAGCGCCGGTTGGATACCGGGTATCTGGATGTGACCACACATAATATGGATGAAGCCATAAAATTGGCACGTCAGGCGGCTGGTGACAGAAAAGCCCTTTCCATCGGTCTGTGCGGCAATTGCGCCGAAGTGCTTCCCAAAATGATTGACCAGGGCTTTATTCCCGACGTGGTTACAGACCAGACCTCGGCCCACGATGAACTGAACGGGTATATACCGATGGGGATCGACCTGGAAGAGGCATTGCAGCTGCGCTTTTCTGATCCAAAAAAGTATATTGATATGGCCATGGGCTCCATGGCCACACACTGTCGGGCAATCCTGGAGATGCAACGGCGAGGCGCTGTGGCCTTTGATTATGGTAACAACCTAAGGGGCCAAGCGCTCAAGGCCGGCGTGGATAACGCCATGGATTACCCCGGTTTTATACCGGCCTTTATTCGGCCGCTTTTTTGCGAAGGAGAGGGCCCGTTCCGCTGGGCAGCACTTTCCGGAGATCCTAAAGACATTGCGATCACCGACCAGGCGCTGATCAATGCTTTTCCCCATAAAAAACGTATGATACGCTGGTTGACAATGGCCGGAGAGCAGGTTCGGCACATGGGGCTGCCGGCCCGGATCTGCTGGCTGGGTTACGGTGAGCGGGACAAAGCCGGCAAGTTATTCAATAATCTGGTCAGGAGTGGAAGGATCAAAGCGCCGATCGTCATCGGCCGCGATCATCTGGACTGCGGCTCGGTGGCATCGCCCTTTCGGGACCGAAGCAATGAAAGACGGATCCGATGCTGTGGCCGACTGGGCCCTTCTGAACTGCATGACATCGGTTGCCTCCGGTTCGGCATGGACCTCGTTCCATGACGGCGGCGGAGTGGGTATCGGCTATGCCATGCATGCTGGGCAGGTTTGTGTGGTGGACGGTACGGATGAAGCCGAGCAACGTGTAATTACCACTTTGCGCAACGACCCGGCCACGGGTATTATACGGCATGCCGATGCCGGTTATGAGAGGGCGGTGGAAGTTGCCCAAGAGCGGGGTGTCAAGCTACCGATGATCAATATGTTCGACCAGAAGTAATAATAAAAAAACAAAAAGGGAAAAGGATGGCCAATCAACTCATTCAATGTGTGCCCAACTTTAGCGAGGGGCGACGCTTCGAAGTCATCGAGTCCATCATCGGGCCGTTTAAGCAGACCAAGGGCTGCAACCTATTGGATCACCGGGCTGACGGCGACCACAACCGCCTGGTGGTCACCCTGGTTGGTCCGCCCGGTCCCATTCAGGATGCACTCATCCAGGCGGCTAAAATCGCAATAGACCATATCGATCTCAATACCCATCAGGGTGGTCATCCCAGAGTGGGTGCGGTGGATGTAATTCCTTTTGTTCCCCTCAGGAATATCACCATGGACGAGTGCGTCGCTCTGGCCCACACCTTTGGTGAGTGCTATCATAAAGAGACGGGGATACCGGTCTATTTCTATGAAGCTGCGGCCAAACGGCCGGATAGAGCCCGGCTGGAGGTAGTCCGTAAAGGCCAGTACGAAGTGTTGAAAACCGAAGCTGCTGAGAATCCGGATCGTCACCCCGACGTGGGCGGCCCCGGGTTGCATGCCACCGCCGGCGCAACGGTAGTCGGAGCTAGAAAATTCCTGATTGCCTTCAATGTCAATCTCGACACCAAAGATCTCAAGGTCGCCCAGACGATCGCGAGGTTTGTCCGTTCTTCCTCAGGTGGTTTGGGGCATGTCAAAGGGATCGGCCTATCCCTTGAAGAGCGGGGCATGACACAGGTCTCCATGAATCTGGTCGATTATAAGAAGAATTCCCTTTACCGGGTAGTGGAGATGATCCGAATGGAGGCAAAGCGCTGGGGTGTAAATATCGTCGAGACCGAGATTTATGGAATGATACCTGCTGAAGCTATATTGGACAGCGCTGCCTACTATCTCCAGCTGAGAGATTTTTCAGCCAAACAGGTGGTCGAGATGAGCTTGCTGGATCTGGTGGAGCAAGAAGAATAAGGGTAGACGCTGGTCGTTCCTTGAAATAAATGGAAAGGAGTCGCAAAGGATGTCCGATAATCCAACCCCTGAAATCATAGATGCCCTTTGGATCAATGCTCAACTGGCAACCATGAAACCGGACAATCCCTATGGGATGATTAAAAACGGCGCTATCGCCGTATCTGAAGGCAAACTGGCCTGGGTCGGCCGTGAGAAGGACCTTCCTGCTAAAATCCGTTCGGCTGCAACCCGTACACACGACGCCCGGGGCACCTGTATCACTCCAGGGTTGATCGACTGTCATACTCACCTGATTTACGGTGGTAGTCGGGTTCGAGAGTTTGAGCTCCGTCTTTTGGGGGCGAGCTATGAGGAGATATCCCGGCAGGGGGGGGGGGATTGTCTCAACGGTTTCGGAGACTCGAAACGCTGATGAGGACCGACTGTTTGATGAGAGCGGTCGTCGCTTATCGGCCATTATATCAGAGGGTGTAACGACCGTGGAGATTAAATCCGGCTATGGTCTTGATCTGGAAACAGAGCTTCGGATGCTTCGGGTGGCCAAGATGCTGGGGGACGCGTTTCCGGTAACGGTGTGTCCTACATACCTGGGCGCCCATGCCCTTCCTGGGGAGTACAGGGATCAGCCCGATGAATATATCGATTTTGTCTGTGATCGGGTGATACCGGCAGTTGCTTCGCAACAGATAGCCCAGGCAGTAGACGCTTTTTGCGAAACCATCGGATTTTCATTGGAACAGACCGAACGGGTTTTTAAAACATCAAGAGACCACGGTTTACCGGTCAAACTCCATGCCGAGCAGTTGTCCGATCAGGGCGGAGCCGCCCTGGCCGCTCGGTATGGGGCGCTTTCAGCTGATCATCTCGAATATCTATCCGAAGACGGCGCCCAGGCCATGGCTGCGAGCGGCACCGTCGCCGTGCTGCTACCGGGTGCTTACTATTTTCTCCGTGAGACCCATCTGCCGCCGATAGAAGCACTGCGACACTATGGCGTGCCGATGGCACTGGCCACCGACTGCAACCCCGGGTCCAGCCCCGTGACATCGCCGCTGTTGATGCTGAACATGGCCTGTACATTGTTTCGTTTGACACCGGAAGAGGCCCTGTCCGGTGTGACGAGGTTTGGGGCTGCTGCATTGGGACTGGGGAAGGTAAAGGGAACGCTGGAGATCGGAAAGGACGCTGATTTCGTCCTTTGGGATATCTCGGATCCTGCAGAATTGGCGTACCGGTTTGGTTTCAATCCCTGTAGACAGGTGGTTCGGAACGGAACCCCTATCGAGGGTGACCACTTTAAAGACGACACCTCCAATACCTGAAAATTGTCAAATGGATCTAATGTTTTCTTAAAGCCCCTGAGGAGATATCATTGAAACTGGTCGAAATGAAAGTAACCGATTTGGTTAATGAGCTGGCTGGAGGTTCGGCGGTACCGGGTGGCGGCAGCGTGGCTGCGCTGGCCGGATCTGTTGCAGCTGGGCTGGTCGCTATGGTCGCGCGTCTGACAATCGGCCGAAAAAAATACGAAGATGTATGGGAGGCGATGGCCCAGGTTCGGGATGAAGCTGACCGGTTGGCCGATGCGTTTTGCGATCTGGTGGATCGAGACGCTGAAGCATATAAGGGAGTAGTGGATGCTTTCAAAATGCCCAGAAAAACCGATGACGACAAAAAAGCGCGCAGTGCGGCCATTCAAGGAGCCACCAAACAGGCTGCAATTGTACCGCTTAAAACGCTCAAGGCCCTCGCTCAAATCACTGATCTAGCCGAAGAGACCATCCACAAGGGAAATTCCAACTGTTTGACCGATGTCGGGACGGCCGTGCAGATGGCCCGCGCAGGAGCACTGGGTGCGGCCTATAATGTCAGAATAAATCTAGGTTCAATCAAGGATCAGGGCGAAGTGGCCAAACTCCGCAAGGAGACCGATATGCTCATCACCAAGGTGTTAAAAAGTGCCCAGAGCATGGAGGCCATGATCGAGGCCGGTTTGGGTGACCCCTTATAGATTGACACTCACGGATATTGTCTCGCTATGGCTTGAGTAATTAACCCATTATCAATTTAAGAAGGTTTACCAACATATCGTCCCGCCAGTTTTTCAGTTCATCAAGCGGTTTTTCTCGAACCATTTCCATGTTTCTAACCCCTTTGATAACGGCGTCGACCGCCAAAGGAGGAATGGACTCCCACGTATCCATGGAGCGCCATCTATTTTCGTATGACTGTTTGTAATTTTCTAAAAATCGTTCGATACCGTTTCCCGCTAAATGGGCACGCAGCAACGGGCCGATAAAGGGATCCCGTAAACCGACACCATTGCAAAACGCATTATCAACGTCTTCGGCGCTGGCAACGCCTTTGTAAACGAGGTCGATGGCTTCCCGCAAAAGTGCTGCCTGCAACCGGTTTACAATGTATCCGGGTACTTCTTTTTGGAGCAAAATCGGTATCTTCCCAAGACGCCGCATGAGTTCGGCACTTGACTTGACCGTCTTGGGAGAGGTTTGCTCCCCACCGACGATTTCAACAACCGGAATCAGATAAACCGGCAGCAGAGGATGGACCAGAACACATCGTTCGGGTCGGGTGGTGGCTTTCTGAATTTCGGTCATCACCAACCCTGAGCTACTGCTGGCAATAATCGCATGATCGGGAACTGCCATGTCTATTTCTTTAAAAACCCGGCTTTTAAGTTGAAGGTCATCAAAAACGGACTCCTGGACATAGTCCGCTGAATCGACCGATTCCGAAATATCCGTGTTCGTCTTTATCCGCTTTATGGCCGCAGCCGCCTCACCCGGTTTCAAAATGGTTTTGGCCTCAAGAAACATCAGGTTTTTATTTATCGCTCTCAGCGAATCTTCGAGGGCCGATTTGCTGACATCCTGCAATATTACCTGATAACCTTTTGAAGAAAACAAGGTTGCCCAGCCCTGACCGATCAGCCCTGCACCCACACAGGCGATACGCCAGGTATCCATCTTCATATTATCTTCCCTTTTTATGACTTTATGACGATTCCCATTATTTTCCTGGCCGGGTTAGAAAAGGCATTATCCCGACCGTACCCCCTATCAATCCGTTGCTGATTTGCAATAGAAATTGATAAAATAACGGGCTTTGGAAGGTTGGATTAATCTTCTTCGATCAATTCTACCGCATCTTTTTCCGGTAGTTCCTGAACATCCCTCAGTTTCCGCTCGATAGCACGAGTGCGGATCTCCGCGCTATCGATGCTGTTACTGGCTTCCTGGAGTTTCTTTTTTGTCTTTGACAGTGCGTCACCGAATTGGCCAAACTGGGTTTTAACCACACCCAGCAGTTCCCACACTTCACTGGAACGCTTTTCAATCGCCAGTGTCCTGAACCCCATCTGCAGGCTGTTCAACAAAGCGGCAAGGGTCGTCGGCCCGGCCACAACAACACGATACTCTCTTTGCAGCGTATCGCACAGTCCGGGTCGCCGCAGGACTTCTGCATATAATCCTTCGATTGGCAAAAACATGATGCCGAAATCGGTGGTATAGGGAGGGTCAATATATTTTTCTTTGATTTTTTTTGCTTCTGACTTTATGCGTGTTTCCAGGCTTTTTATCGATTTTTCAGCCTGTTCTTTATCTGCTGCCTCCTGGGCATCGATCAGCCGCTGGTAGTCCTCCTGGGGGAATTTGGAGTCGATCGGCATCCAGACAATTGTTTCTTTATCCACATTCTGCCCGGGCAACTTTATGGCAAATTCCACCCGTTCATTGCTGTTCTTTTTTGTCGGAACGTTCATCTCATATTGCTCCGGTGTCAGTATCTGCTCCAGAATATTTCCAAGTCTGATTTCCCCCCAAGTGCCGCGGGTCTTCACATTGGTCAGAACCTTTTTCAAATCGCCCACACCGGAGGCCAGGCTGCGCATTTCCCCCAAACCTTTATAGACTTGTTCCAATCGTTCACTCACCTGTTTAAAAGATTCGCCCAGACGTTTTTCCAAAGTGGTCTGCAGTTTTTCGTCAACCGTTGCCCGCATCTGTTCCAGTTTTTTACTGTTTTCTTCCTGTAATACCCTCAGTTGTTTCTCCACAGTATTGCGCATCTGTTCCAGTTTTTCCTGGTTGAGTTTGGTCATCTCCCCGAGTTGTTTGGACAATGAGTCAAGCTGATTTTTGTGCATACCAAAATGTTCCGTCAATCGCATTAGCAATGAATCGCTTGAGCCCTTCAGGGATTGGCTGAGCTCTTCCCGTGTCCGTTTGTCGCTGTTTGCTGTTTCCTCCCGGTTTCGAGCCATTTCATCTTTTACCACATGCTCAAGATGCGCCTGCCTTTTGTCAAAGGACATCAATTGTTCATCCATAGTGGAAAAGGTGTTTTTTGTTTTTCGTTTCAGTATCATCCAAAAAAGAATAAACAAAAAAGCAAAAAACAAAAAAGCAAGCGTGAAAACAACATCAGGCATGGACTTTTCCTATAATCAACAAAACAGGGCGTTCCATATTTATCGTGGGATAGCAGATCTGAGTAGGATATATTTTTGCAGCCATGAAAAGGACAGCGATTTTTTTTGAATTCGAGCGTGCGAAACTTGAACTTGAATTGGAACTATAAGAAAAAGATAGAGCCGGGTCAAGGATAAACTTGTTCCATTTTGGCCAAGTTACGGCACTTCTGGGTAAAAAGGTTTTATCAGGGTGCACCATAAACGGCATGACATTTTTTGACGCTCAAAAATCCATCTGCCTTTTTCCAAAAAAGGCTTCTATCTCATCGGTGGATCCGTTTTTATTTGCTCGCAACTTCTTGAAAAGGATGATTTTTTTAAAAATAACTGTCTGGCGCTTGACAATGTGATTTTACAATTATATAGAGTTTCCTTTACGGTTGAAATCGAATCGCCTTTTCGAAAAAATGGAAAAGAGGCTGCTATGGAATGAACTTCGGAACCCCATTTTTGAATAAAGAGGTGGGGTTTTTTTACAGGGCTTGACTTCTTTAAACTATTAGGATTAATAAAGAGAGTAGAATATTTTTAGCTGTTGTTAAGATAGTAACTTAAAAATTTTCTTGGTAAATTGCAGTTTTGCAGGACGTCTATTGATCTATCAACCAAAACATAAGGAGGAATAGTATGAAAAGAAGAGAATTTATCAAAAAAAGCCGGCGCTGGGGCCATTGCTGCTGGAGCTGTGATTGCAGGAGCTCCTGCCGTACATGCACAAAAAACGAT
>PVMS01118542.1_pt1 | contig 13871 bp, 11 predicted proteins | sample 1853461 | NCBI WGS metagenome assembly PVMS01 (sample SAMN08582032, study PRJNA380276) | Marine sediment metagenome, whole genome shotgun sequencing project. | isolation source: ocean sediment barecode stripped | collected 2017 | reverse complement strand
TAAGTTGTTGTTTTCGCAACATGACATAATAAAGCTAATACAGAATTCGGTTCACCAGTTGCATGAGCTAAAAGAAACGTACGCGCTTCTACCCTCAACCAAGTGCCGGCGCAAAACGCATTGCTGTTCAATGCTGCCCGAAATGTCACTTGTGGAAGCGTTGGCTGTTATAAAGCGTTTGGTGGATATGCCTTCTGCCATGCGAAGGCAATTAATGCAAAATATAGTCAGTTATTTCTTTTTGAATCCAGTTGAAATTACATCATGTCCATTCCTTGAAGGCCAGGATTGCCTGATTTACGAGGATCGCTTTTTTGGTTGTCGTGCCTATGGCCTGTGGTCACAAGAGTATTACGAAAAACTTGCGGCAGGCGTTCGTGGGGCTAAAATTCACTTGCGTGAGCAATGGAAAGATCTTGGGTTATCTTTGCCGTCAAAGGTCGTCGATTTCCAGGTGCCATACTGCACGTATGTTGAAATAGATGGCAATGCATTTATAGATGATAGGATGCTTCTAAATATCTCGGATACAATCGAGGCGATTTCCGGGCGTTTATCTCAACGGCATCAATCTTTCAGCAGGATCTATTTTTCTGATTTGAGTTTTCTGCTATCTTCATTAACGTTTGGCCTAGCTGAGTCAATCCAGATGAAATTTGCCGTGGTCAAAGATATCATCACCACCGGCAATATGACCGGGCTTGAAAAAATAATTGATGAACTTCCTGACCTATGTTCAAAATTGGATTTATTTTCAACTGTTTAGAACAGTATTTACCTCTTTTTCACCTCATAGTTGCATTAACACTAGGGATTCAAAGTGACTCTCAATAATTGATGTGGAATAAGATGATAAAAAACTCGCCCTTTGATAATTAAATCCTTTGTATCTTTGATCTTTGTGGCAAATAATCTTTGGTTCAGGCTTGTCCGGGCTAATCTTATTTATTACCAGTCAACGGGAAGGCGGACCGTATTTTTAGCCTTATTCATAAAAAGGAGATAACCATTGTTTTGTCCGTACTGGAAAAGATCTTTTGTAATCTTTACATCGGCTTTACAGTAATCGATGATCTCTTGTATCCGCCCCTGTTTCCACCATTTCAGGGCCTGGAGACCGTCCGCTGTCTTTTTCTTACCCAATGTTACAGTGGCAAGGTGATCAAGAGACAGTCTGTAGCCTAGACGCTTATGTACCTCTTCAAGAATATCAAGGGTCGGAAGCTCTCTGAAATCAAAATCCGAGTATCCTCGAAGTACATGAAAATCAAACCGTTTGATGTTAAAACCGATAACAAGATCGAATCTTTCAAGGTGCTCGATGAGTAGAGGCACCTGATCTTCTAAATATTCAAAGAATGTCTCCGACTTTGAATCATAAACCACTGCACAGCTTATACCCATGAGGTCAGCCCTGTGCCATCCGCCGACTTCTTGTGCTGACCGCTGCGTCTCTACGTCAAATACACCAAAGTGAATGTTTTGCTGTGATCTCTCTGAAACCTCCGGTATTGTCCTCCTGGAAGCAGTTCTTTTCCGACGTCGCCGTTTTAATCTTAGAGAATGCTTGTGTGATATACCCGTGGTTGGTTTTCGTACAATCTCCTGATCTTGCGAAAAACTTTTCCCTTGGAAATCGGAAACTTCACTATGCCCTTCAGACACCTTCGAATTGCCGGCCGGGATTTTTGTTTTTATCTTTTCCACACCATTCATCATCATTGTTTCATATTCACGAGCCTCTCTAATTCTTTCAAGCAAAAAACTTGCAGCAGCCTTGTCAATTGGTCTATTGCCGGAACCGCATTTTGGGGAATGCACGCAGGAAGGGCAGCCAAATTCACATTGACATGATCTGACAACATCAAGGGTATACTCAAGAAGTTCCTCGGCACGTGTAAAGGCCTGTTTGCTCAGCCCAGCGCCGCCGGGGATACCGTCATATATAAACACCACAGCATTGCCGATCTGAGGATGAAATTCTGTCGAGAAGCCCCCAAGATCATTTCGATCTGCCATCACTAAAAGCGGAAATATACCTATGGCCGCATGTTCAATGGCATGGATCCCACCCATAAAATGTAAATACTTATCCTCAGCTTCTCTCTTGATGCGGGGCGGGACTTTAAACCACAGACCCTCTGTCTCGAAAATCAAGGGGGGAAGATTTAAAGGGATGAGACTTAACCTTTTTTTTCCATGAATCCTCAATTTCTCATATCCTGTAACCTGGTCTGTAACTTTAAGTCTTCCTGTATAGACCATAGTGCCCCAGACAGCCTTTTCTTCAAATATCTCCATAATTTCGGTATTTTTTTGAGACCTTACCCTAGTATAATAATCGACCCTGGCCCTTGAAACCTTTGCCGTTCTTGTGTCAAGATCAAGGGTGTCTACAAGGAATGTATCGCCTTTATGAAGATAAATAGCTCCCGGGTGGGTCTCCTTAAAAGCCCTGAAACCATCGATCTCACCCCTGCTCTGCCCTGATTTGCTGTCAACAATGTTAAAACGGCTGCCGGTTCCTCTGAGATTGACATGACGGTGGGGGGCCTTTCGGCTGGAATAGACCTCTTTGCCGTCAGCACTCCTTAACAGTTTTCCTTTGTCCTCCAGGCTGAAAACCAATTTTTTAACCGTTTCATGGGACATTATTGTTTCGTCAGATCTTAAGGGCAGTTCGGCTGCGGCGCATACCAAGTGCTTTGACAGAATATCAGGGTTGTAAGGGTTCACTACCGCTGCTTCCGGCTCCCGTTTAATAAAATCTTCTGGATTACGCATAAAATATTGATCCAGGGCGTCTTCACCGGCAATAAGTACAAGGGCGGAATCCTGCCCGGTACGCCCTACCCGGCCTCCTCTCTGCCATGTAGACACAACTGAACCTGGATATCCCACCAGAAGACAAAGATCCAGATCGCCGATATCTATACCCAGTTCAAGGGCACTGGTGGATATAACAGCCAAAAGATCACCTTTGGCAAGCCGGGCCTCGATCTCCCTCCGTTCTTCGGGAAGGAATCCGGCACGATAGGCACTGATACGTCTGGCAAAAGGTCCGGATTCACTTCCTGCCCAGATGGCGATTAGCTCTGTAAGTTTCCGCGACTGGGTATATACAATGGTTCGCAAATTACGGTGAAGTGCTGCTTTCAGCAAAAGTATGGCTGTCTGAGCCGGCCCTTGAACCGGATTGATAAAGAGGACGTGTTTCCTGCCCATGGGTGCACCACTTTTTGTGATGGTACTGGCTTTAAGCCCTGTGAGCTGCTCGGTAAGCTGAGATGGGTTGGAGATGGTGGCGGAACAGAATATAAAAGTCGGATCAGCGCCGTAAAAAGAGCATATCCTTCGAAGCCGTCTGAAAACCTGGGCCATGTGCGAGCCCATGATTCCGCGGTAGGTATGGACCTCGTCAACTACCACGACCTTAAGAGCGCAAAAAAACTCGGCCCATTTCTGATGATGCGGCAAAAGTGAAAGGTGTATCATTTCAGGGTTTGTCAAAAGAATATTAGGGGGCGCTTCCCTTATACGCTTGCGATGCCAGGCTGAAGTATCACCGTCATAAATCGCTGCTGTCGGTTTTATACTCTGGCCATATGCCGCCAGTTCTTCAAACACACGAAGTTGATCCTGTGCAAGGGCCTTTAAGGGAAAGATATAAAGAGCTTTTGATTTAGAATTTTCTAACACATTTTCCAACACAGGAAGATTATAGATAAGGGTTTTGCCGCTTGCCGTGGGCGTTGCCACAACCAGATGCCGGCCGGACCTCATCAAATCTACAGCATCTACCTGGTGCTGGTAAAGATCACGAACACCGGCCGATTCCATGATATTATATACTTCTTCAGGCCACGGTTTTTCAGGTTTTGCCAAGCATGGAGAGCTGTCGGGCAGTACCGTATGATGCACCACCTGACTCCCCAGGCGATTTGAAGACTTGAGCGCTTTAATATATTCTTGTATATGGTTTGGTTTATGCATAAATTGTTCTTGAAAAGATTAAAATATGAGATATAATTATATTTGTTTTATGCCATATTGCATGTCATAATCGCCTTTGCAAGAGGAAGTAAAAAATATTGGAAGATCCGTTTTTATTGAAAACATTCATCATTATTTTTCTGCCTATACTTTTCAGTATCTTTTACACATCGAAAGCCTCTATTTTTTCGCTTACCTTTCTCCAACAAAAACGTATAAATAGTGCCTTATCCGCGAGTTTTTCATGGTTTATATTTAACTATTCTTGAAGCGGCCAGATTTTCAAAAAGATAAATTGTTGCGAAATCTGAAACAATGACAATAATTAAAATGCTCCAATGACTAAAACATTATAGAAAACGGCGATTTTCGGATTTTTTCTGAACATAACTTTTCGTTCAGGTACTAACTAAGCTTTTCAGGGACTTAAACATTATGCTTAATCAGGTTATCATATTGATTATTTTACTTTTTCTGTCCGGTTTCTTTTCTTCAACTGAAACCGCCCTCTTCTCTCTTAGTAAAACAAAAGCCCGGCATCTTGCAAAGAACAATGGTAAGACCAACATGCTCATCAAACGGATGAAGGATGATCCGCATAAGCTCCTTTCCACCATCCTTATCGGAAACAACATAGTGAATATTGGTGCATCTGCCCTGGCAACTTCCGTCATGCTTGATGTTTTTCCGAATTATGCGGTGGGTCTTGCCACGGGAATTATGACTTTCCTTATTCTGGTTTTTGGAGAGGTATTGCCAAAATCAGTTGCAACGCAAAATAATATATTAATAGCAAGAATTTCCATATATCCAATATATTGGCTTTCAGTCCTGTTTTATCCCGTTATCAAATTATTAAATTTTATTCCCATGCTAACCGGTAAAATTAGGAGGACCCCGAAGGTAACGGAAGAGGAATTGATGACTTTTGTTGAAGCGGTTGAAGAAGAAGGAGAAATCAAAGAGGAAGAAAAGGAACTGATACATAAAATTTTTGAATTCGATGACACCAATGCTTCTGAAATAATGACGCCAAGAGCGGACATGTTCGTTATTGAAGCTGGCGAGAAACTGAATTTAGAGGATATCGTTAAGTCTGGCTTTACAAGAATTCCGGTGATTGAGGATGATATTGATCATGTCATCGGTACTATAAATATCAAGGACCTTTTTTTGCATCAGGTAACATCAGACACGGAAATTGATGCCCGCAAAATTATGACAAAGCCCTATTTTATCCCGGAAAATAAAAAATTGGACAAGCTCCTTCATCAATTCAAAATAAGAAAGCATCACTTGGCGATTGTTGTGGATGAACACGGCGGGGTTTCCGGGCTGATAACGCTTGAGGACGCCCTTGAAGAGATTGTTGGTGAGATAAGCGACGAGTCCGATAAAGAGGAGCCGCATATTGTCAAACGCACAACCAAGGAATGGACTGTACTTGGAAAGGCTGATATTAGTGAGATCAATGAAATCATAGGTATGGATATTCCCGACTTAAAGGAATATGATACTTTTTCAGGATATGTTCTTAATACAATTGGAAGAATCCCCAAGGAAAATGAAAAAATAGCCATTGAATCATATATTATTACCGTGGAAGAGAAGTACGGAAACAGAATAAAGAAGTATAGCATCAAACAACAATGATGAAATTTGACCAGATGCTTGAACCAGCCTGCGAGCGCATTTCCCGTAGCGACTCGACTGAGCCTTCGACCCGAGCTCAGGCCGAGGGTCTCGCCGAAGTCTTGCTGCGGGGTACGCTTCAAAGCCAAAGATCAACAAGGTCTTTTAAATAATTTTACTAAACACCCGTTTTTTACTCCTTGACACGCTCCACATATTCACCGGTTCTGGTATCAATGCGAACAAGTTCGCCTTCCTCGATAAAGGGAGGAACCTGGACCTCATAACCTGTTTCCAGTGTCGCCGGCTTTGTGCTTCCTGAAGCTGTATCACCCTTTGCCCAGGGATCAGCCTTGGCAATCCTTAAATCTACGAAATTGGGCAGGGCTATTCCAATCGTTCTTTCCTCGAAAAAAAGAACATTGCAGACCGTGTTCTCCTTTAATAAATTTATGGAATCGCCCACCTGCTCCAGGGTGAGAAAGACCTGATCATAGTTCGCTGTATTCATAAAACAGTAGCGGTCACCATCTGAATACAGATACTCCATTTCAAGCTTTTCGAGATTTGCTTCGTTGAATTTATCGCCAGATCTAAATGTTCGATCAAACTGAGAACCTGTCAGCATATTTTTTAGTTTACATTTGTAAAGGGCCTGCCCCTTGCCGGGTTTGACGAATTCAAACTGAGTTATCACGTAAGGCTCCCCATCAATCGCGATTTTCAGACCTTTTCTCAAGTCACTACTTTCATACATATTGTTAATTACTCCTTTTTATTTAATAGCTCTCACTGCTCTCCGGGTCTCATCAACAAAGTGTTTGACTTTGCCAATATCCTTTTTGAACCTTACGAGACACCCGTCTGAATCAACAGCATTTGTCATCGTACAACTGTCAACTCCTGCCGGACGAACATGCATAATGCCATCAAACACATTATCTGGTGAAAGACCACCTGCCAGTATAACAGGGATACGGCTCGATTCAACAAGCTTTGCGGCAATATCCCAATCACATGTTTGACCGGTTATACCGACAAAGCCTTTTACCGGCTGATTATTAGAAGATCCAGATTCTTTTACCAGTATAGTATCTGTTAAAAAATAATCGCTGATCGGTTCGAACAACCTGGCCAGTTCAATGGTGGCTACATTATCATTTATCCCTGATTGCGATATTGGAATTGAACGCATGATTTTGATTTCGGGAAATCTTTTTTTGACATTTTCCTGTAATAAAATAAGTTCTTCACAGGTTCCCCAACCCCCGTTTTTCAATGTTATGTCTTCACAAAAATGGACTATGTCGGGTTTATAATAATCGAGAGTGCTGAGAATGGTATCGAGGTTGCTGAAAAGCGGTATCAAACTACTCCGGACGCCTGAACCATCAATCATGTTGATCGTATCTCTGATTAACTGGAGTTTCCAGGCCTCTTGGGAAACAATAACGCTGCCGATATGATCCACACCGAGTTCCATCAGTTTTTCAGCCTCAGAAGGTGTTTGCACCTCATAAATTTGGACTATCATTTTTTTCATAACATCATTAAAACCGAATTTGTTTAATCTTATTATGCATGGGGATCAAATAACCACAAACCAGAATTGAGTTGACATTTTGGACAGCTTCTAACATATTCAGCCTGTTTTCGCAAGTTCATGTCTCAAGTTCATTGCCTAATAGTAAAATCTGTTTTATAATTATTTTGTAACATATTAGCTCATTGAAACAAATCGATTTCAAACGAGCTTCAGGTATGATTAAATTTTTATATTTGTGACGGTGCCCATGATATTGATCATAGATTTTGGATCACAGTATAACCAGCTCATCGCACGCCGTGTGCGTGAATGCCATGTATACTGCCAGATCAATCCACCTGATGTTGATCTTGATTATATCAGAAAGATAGAACCCAAAGGGATCATACTCTCAGGAGGACCTGCAAGCATTTACGAAAAAAACAGCCCGAAGAGCGATGAATCGATTTTTCATCTTGGAATTCCTGTTCTTGGAATCTGCTATGGCATGCAATTTATGATCGACACCTTGGGTGGAACCGTTAAAAGTGCCCAAAAACGTGAATACGGCTTTGCAGAGCTCAGTGTATTAGATCAGACAGGTCTGTTTAAAGATGTTGAAGAAAATACAAAATCCTGGATGAGCCATGGCGATTCTATTGAGAAGCTAACCCCTGGAATTAAAATAACGGCTTCCACTGAAAACACTAGGATAGCAGCAACGGTTCATCCTGATAAAAATTTATATGGCTTTCAGTTCCACCCCGAAGTTGAACACACATCCAAGGGTAAAACAATGCTTCGCAACTTCCTTTTTGATGTATGCGGCTGCAAGCGTACATGGACTATGAAGTCTTTTGCCAGGGACACCATTGCCCAAATCAGAGAAACCGCAGGAGATAAGAAAGTAATTCTGGGTTTAAGCGGCGGTGTCGATTCATCAGTCTCGGCCCTGCTGATTCACAAAGCCATTGGAAAAAACCTTACCTGTATATTCGTAGATAACGGTCTTCTTAGAAAGGATGAGTCTGATAAGCTCAAAAAAACCCTGAAACAGCATCTTAAAATCAATATCAGGTTTGTAAGCGCCAAAACCAAATTTCTAAAAGCACTCTCCGGTGTTACTGACCCGGAAAGAAAGAGAAAAATTATCGGTAAAATCTTTATTGATGTTTTTGAAGCCGAAGCCAAAAAGATAAAAAACGTTGAATTTTTAGCGCAGGGAACCCTTTACCCGGATATCATTGAGTCACAATCTGCATTTGGTGGTCCCACATCGGTCATTAAATCCCATCACAATGTGGGCGGTCTTCCAAAAAAATTGAAGTTAACACTTATAGAACCCTTAAAGTACCTGTTCAAGGATGAAGTCCGTCTTCTGGGTAAGGCGTTACGTCTTGACGAAGACCTTTTATGGCGTCAACCTTTTCCGGGTCCTGGCCTTGCCATTAGGATCATTGGAGAAATCACCAAAAAGCGCCTTTCGATATTAAGAGAAGTTGATAGCGTTTTGCTTGAAGAAATAAAGAACGGCGGGTACTATAGAAAACTTTGGCAGTCTTTTACCGTTCTATTACCCATTAAGAGTGTGGGCGTCATGGGAGACAAGCGGACCTATGAAAACATTGTGGCCATCCGCGCAGTAACAAGTAAAGATGCAATGACAGCAGACTGGGCTAAACTGCCCCATAGGCTTCTCGGAAAAATTTCAAACCGCATAATCAATGAAGTATCCGGCGTCAACCGTGTCGTTTACGATATCAGCTCAAAACCACCCGGAACAATTGAATGGGAATAGGTAAAATGACAGACATAGAATCAACTAAATTTAAAATTCGCATCGATGATGAAAGCACGGAAACTCAGTTTCAAGATGAAATAGATGATCCTCAACTAGAAAAATTAAATAAGCGTATAACACGAATGTCAATTCTTATCCTCTGTCTGATCGGTGTAATAATTCTTGTTGTCTATTTTGATTTAAAAAAGAACATCTTACAAATTGATCGCACAGGAGCTAAGGGAGTTGAGACCCTTTACAAGCAACAAGAAAATATGGAAGAAATCCTTACTAATAAGATTGCGTCCCTTGAAAAGACAGCCGCTTCTCTACAGGCGAACCTGAAAGAAGCAACTACAGCCATAAAGTATATCAGATCCGCCAGGAAAATAGACAATAAGAAGATGGCAAGCGACTTTGCGGCAATAGATAAAACATTAACTTCAATTCCCAAGGATCTTGAAAATCTCACGTCAAGCGTCAAAGATATTGATCATAAATTTTCTGAAGAATTAACGAATCTTTCTCAAACTGTCAACAAAGCCAAAGTTGATTTACTGAAAATCCAAACAGATATTGCTTCACTGTCAACTGCCAAGGTAGACAAAAAGACTCTTGATCTCGCATTGAAAAACCAACAGAAAACTTTCCAACAGGCACTGCGTCGATTAAGAAGCGATCTTGAAGATATTAAGACGGTAACAAAACCGGTCTCCGATGCAAAGCCGGCCAATGAGACCGTCACACCAAAACGCGGAACGATTGTTGAGAAAGACATTCAATAAAACCTAAATCCCGCAAACGTCGAGCTTGCGCCCAGGTGAACCCAGGTGAAATAGTTTTATAATATAAACTCCTTCACTAAAGCCCTCCAGAGGCGGACATTTTATAAGATCAAGCGATATTCGAGTTTAGCCTGAACAGGACCTTTCGTTCAGGCATTATGCACAAAATAGTAAAGGGTATTCAAATAGATGAAATCAAGTTATTTGAACTTGACCATTGTTATTATGGTCGTCTTACTTTTCACTGATTGTTCTTACTTTAAGGATATTACACCAACAGGAGATGAAAAGGTTGCTTCTACTAAACCCGCAAGCCGCTATTACTACTTCACAGAGTCACAGTTGGAGCGGAAAAAGGGCAACCTTGATAAAGCCATTAAGCACCTCAATAAAGCGATTGAAATTGACCCTGAATCTTTATATATGCAAAGAGAGCTGGCAATTCTTTACCTTCAGTTGAAAGACAGCGATAAAGCATTAAATATTTTTAAAAAGATTTTAGAAAAAGACCCCGACAACGTTCAGTCTCTTATATTGTATGGAAAGCTTAATCAGGGGCTTAAAAAAAATGATGATGCCCAAGCTGCATATGAAAAAGTTGTTTCCATTGATCCGAAACAAGAAAATATTTTTTTGCTTTTAGGCGATCTGTATATGCAAGAAGCCAAACTGGACAAGGCCCTAAAAACCTACAAACAGCTTATTCAAAACTTCCCCGAATCGCATGCAGGGCATTTCTTTATTGGAAAGATTTATGCAACTCAGGGTAAAGCAGTTGAGGCTGAAAAGGAATTTAAGAAAACTTTAGTATTGAACCCCAACCTTGAGGAACCGTATTTTGAGCTGATAAAACTATACAAAACCCAGGGCAAAGAGAAGAAAGCTATTCAATTATACAAAGAAGTTTTGAAGAAGGATCCCCAAAACATAAGAACTGCCTTAGAGCTGGGTTATTATTATCATAAAAAGGGCATGAAAGAGGATGCTGAGAAACTTTTTATTGATCTGGGAACCAGGAGCTTGACACAAAAGGAGGTTGCAAGACAGATTGTTCAGCTCTATTTAGATCCAAAGAACTATGATGCTGCCATCGTAGTTCTTGAAGGAATGTTTAAGAGTGCGCCGGATAGTTCAGATCTTCATTTTGTTGCAGGCGTTGCCTTTGATGAAAAAAAAGACAAAGACAAGGCTTTCATGCATTTTAACAAGGTGATGCCGGATTCTAAGTTTTATAAAGCGGCTGCAGTTAATATTACATTTCTATATCAGGAACAGGGAAAAATCGATGAAGCGATTAATTATTTAAAGGATGTTATTAAAAAAATACCTGATAATCCGGAATTTATGCTCTATCTGGGTTCATTTTATGAAGAGAAAGGGGAATTCGAAAAAGCTGAAAACGTTCTTAAAAAAGGACTTGAAATTGATTCTGAAAATACCAGTCTCCACTTTCGTTTGGGTGTTGTTTATGACAAGTGGGACAGGAAAGACGCTTCCATAGAAGAGATGAAAACTGTGATAAGCCTTGACCCTCTGCATGCCAATGCATTAAACTATCTTGGCTATACCTATGCAGAATTGGGAGAGAATCTGGATGAGGCCGAACGTCTTATCAAAGCAGCTCTGAAGCAAAAGCCTGATGACGGTTATATTACGGACAGCCTGGGTTGGGTATACTATAAAAAAGGACATTTATCAAAGCTTTGAAGTATCTGGAAAAGGCTGTAAACATTGTGCCCGATGATCCGATTATACTGGAACACCTAGGAGATGCATACCTGAAAGTAAGCGATAAGAATAAGGCGCTTCAATTGTACAGGCGCTCTTTGTTGAAAAAAGAAAAAGACAAAGCAGATCTTGAAAAAAAGATTCAGGAATTGACCGGAAAGAAATTTTGATGGTTTCGAAAAAAAGAATGCAAAGTGAAAGACAAATCGGGCAACTTGCAACAATTCTTTTGATCGGAGCCTTTTTTTTATCTGCCTGCAGCAGCTTTACAGATAGGGTTTCAAAAAGACCAGAGGATATTAAAGCTTTATCTGAAGCCCGGGAGCTTATTTCGATTCTGGAAAATCAGAATCGTGAACTCAAAGCCTTCAAAGGTGTGGGCAGGATAACGTTCTGGAAAAACAATAAAAAGGATCTGGCCTCCAACATAGCCTGGGTGGCGTCAGCCCCTGACAGACTTCGTGTCGTGCTTCGCAGCATTTCAGGCCAGCCTATAGTTAGCTTTGCAAATGACGGTCAATTGTTCTATCTTTTTTCCCATGCCCAGGGTCAATTTTATAAAAAACCCGCAACAAATTCCACTCTGAAAAAATTATTGTCAGTACCAATCAAATCCGATGATATTGTAGATATTTTAGCCGGCCGTGTTCCGGTAAACAAACATAATTCAGCCGTTTTAATAAAAAGTGCACCTTCCCGCCGCACTCCGGCTAATGCTTCTCAACAGCAGGTGAATCGGTTCAGCCCGGGCGAGACGTGCGTGCCTGAAGATGGGTATATCCTTGTTCTAAAAAAAGGATGGGGAAAGATTCATGAGAAGATATACCTTGATGCTAACAAAAAAGATGTTCGTATGGTCGAGATGTTTGGTTTAACCGGAGCTCTTGCGTATCGAGCGGAATTTAGCGGAATGCAGAAAATAAAGGGATACAAGGTCCCCTTTCGTCTTGTATTATCAAATGATGATGGATCGGGTTTTCAGCTTGATGTCGACAGATTCTGGGCTGATGTTTCTGTTTCTTCGTCTATGTTTGTGCTAACACCACCGGAATAAAGGAACCATAAATAGGTTCTAAAAAGTGCAATTTCACCGCTGAGCTGATGGACAGAGCAAATGACATATGCTTTGCAGCGGAGGTGACGCTGGGGAAGCTGGCAAAATGGCTGCGGATTCTGGGATTTGATACTCTTTATGAGCCGGATGTTACGGGCATCGGTTTTGTTGATGACAGAGTTAAAAGCCGAATACTGCTTACCCGCACAGAGAGGATTCGGGATGGGAACACAACTCAAAAGCTTCTCTTTATTAAATCAAACAATCCATTTGATCAGCTCCGGGAAGTGATTAGCGCACTCGGCATTGTCCCAAAAGAAACACAGCCGTTTTCACGATGCATCCGATGCAATACCCGCATCAAGCGAGTGGACAAAGAATCTGTACGGGGGATGGTGCCCGACTATATATGGGAAACCCATGCTACCTTTCATACGTGCAGCATATGTCGACGAATATACTGGTCGGGGAGTCATACCAAGCGGAACCATGACATAATACAAAGACTATTTGATTCATAATTGAAGGTCTCGTAAAAAGTCCAACTTCTGCGTTGTGCTGCATTTCGTAATCATTCAACGTACGATAAGTACTCCTCATGATTACAAAATTTGCACGCCTTGAATTGATCTTTTTACGAAACCGTCTAAATCGGACTTTTTACGAGTTCATCATAATTGCCAAACATAATGTTGACACATGAATAATTCCAAAAAAGTCATCGCTCTTGAGGCGCGCCTTAAAGGGTGCAAGAATGTTATGACTCTGGGAGTAAGGACGAATTTTTCCGATTACAGTATACATGAAGCGGATCTGATCCGAAGTGCCGATAAAATATACTATCCGACCACCTTCTATGCCGAACTTTTTGATGCCATGGGTAAAAAAACCTTTCCCAGCTATCACACCTACAAATGTGTTCAGGATAAAATCAAGCAGACAGCCCTGTTTGATCTACTCGAAATACCGCACCCAAGAACAAGGGTGTTCTATGGAAAACGCCAGAAAAACGCCATCCGCGACCATTTTGAATTTCCTTTTATCGCCAAAATTCCGAGGGGGTCGGCCATGGGTAGAGGGGTTTACCTTGTCCAAAATCAAGACGATCTTTTTACATACTGCGACTTGTCGAACCCTGCCTATATTCAAGAGTACCTGCCGACTGGCCGAGATATGCGAGTTGTTATTATCGGGAATACAGTCGCCCATGCGTACTGGCGCATTGCGCCGCCGGGTGAATTCAGAAGCAATGTTGCTGTGGGCGCAACCGTCAGTCTGGATCCTGTTCCCCAAAACGTTCTTGATCTTGCACTTAATACCGCCAGGGCGTGCCATTGGGACGATGTGGGTATCGATATCGTTGAATATGACGGC
>PVMS01018535.1_pt1 | contig 13871 bp, 7 predicted proteins | sample 1853461 | NCBI WGS metagenome assembly PVMS01 (sample SAMN08582032, study PRJNA380276) | Marine sediment metagenome, whole genome shotgun sequencing project. | isolation source: ocean sediment barecode stripped | collected 2017 | reverse complement strand
CTTCCCATCGAAGAACTCCTTGAACCTGTGATAACATTGGCAAATAGAGGTTTTGTTATAACTGAAAAACAGGCAGACAGGCTTTCCTATTATAGTGAAATGTTTGTTGCAGTTAACAAGGAGTCATCTGTATATACAGAAACCTACAAAGAAGGAGATACATTAAAAAATTATGCCCTTGCAAAGACTTTAAGTAGAATATCTCAAAATGGAAGATCGGAATTTTATAATGGTAAAACTGGTAGAGATTTGGTAAAATATATCCGATCTAAAAATGGAATCATTACTATGCAAGATCTCGATGCCTATGATGCTGAGTGGAGGGAACCTATTGTTTTCAACTATAAAGAATTAAAAATAATATCTATGTCACCCCCCTCTAGTGGTGGTATTTGTCTCGCTCAAATATTAAAATTAATTGAACCCTTCCCAATTCATGAATATGGCCATAATAGCATAAAATCAATCCAGGTCATTACGGAAGCAGAGCGTCGTGCCTTTGCTGACAGAAGTTTTTATTTAGGTGATCCAGATTTTGTTGATATTCCTGTTGAAACCTTGATTAGTAAAGAGTATCTGAAGGGGCGAATGGAAGATTTTTCTTTCGAAAAAGCCACCTCATCAGAAAGCCTAAGCCATGGAGATATTTCGGGTTATGAAGGTGATGAAACAACACATTACTCCATAGTTGATCAATTTGGGAATGCCATTGCTGCTACCACTACTCTAAATGGAGCATACGGATCTAAATTATATGTAAAAGACCTAGGATTTTTTTTAAACAACGAAATGGACGACTTCAGTGCAAAACCTGGTTCACCAAACATGTTCGGACTTTTTGGTGGAGATGCTAACGCAATAGCTCCTCAAAAGAGAATGTTGAGCTCAATGACCCCTACAATTGTGGAAAAAAATGATAAGTTTTGGATGACAGTAGGTACACCAGGAGGCTCTAAAATAAGTACCTCTGTATTACAAACTATTTTAAATGTTTATGAATTTGAAATGAATATGCAGGAAGCTGTTGATGCACCTAGGTTTCACCACCAATGGTTGCCAGATCTGGTACGTTTTGAACCCTATTCTTTTCCAGCGGATTCATTAAGAATTCTTGAAAGCAAAGGCTATACAATAGAAGAAAAAAAATCTACAATTATTGGTAAAGTTGATGGAATCTTAGTTTTACCCAATGGAAAATTGGAAGGTGGGGCTGACAAACGTGGAGATGATACTGCTGTAGGCTTTTAATTATAGTACTTCACAACAGATTGCAGTTAATCGATAAAAGAAGGCTTTATAACGAATTGTAGCCTTTTTACTACAATATTTAAGGAAAAGCCCTACTTTTGAAGTCTATATAAAATATAACGATTACAAAATTAAAGCTCTGAATTTGATTTTCAATTTATTCAGATGTTATTTGTGACTTATAAAAATGAGAGAAAAATCTTTTTTTAAGGATTTGTTTGCCCTTATTCCGTTAGTGTTTAGTGGGCTTCTTTGCATTGTGCTTGTTTTTCTGCTTTGGCAAAAGACAATTACATATCCCAATTTTGTAGATACACTTACAAACATTACTACAGTCTTTATTAGTATTAGTGGATTTCTTGCAGCAATTATTATGGTCTATTTAGCATCTTCAGTTCTGGGTTTGAAGAATAACCGCACAATAGTTATCGATGGTCTTAGCAAAATCACTCAAAAAATGCACAATTTTAGGAGTATAATCGAAATGCTCTTACAATCTAAAATGTGGTTACCTGGATTAAAAGAATATGTAGATGAAGAATTTGCTGGTCTTAATTATTTTGAAGTAAAGGAGTTTTATAAAGGAAAATCAAAATTAGCAATAGAATTTCTACAAGAAAGTCATCATTATGGTGATACTGAGAATCTATATCTTGAGTTGAAATCACTTTTAATGACCAAACCAAAGGAGAAAAAGTTACCTGAAAATATTCAATATCCAAAAATATACGAAAAAGAAATAATTGAAAAGTGGCTAGAACACAAATGTGGTTCAGGGCTGTTATATTATTTTGGGTATAAGTTTGGAATCTATAAAGAAACCTTAGATATCGATTCTGTTTACGAAAGACATCAAGATAAGATAATAGCTCTTGCAAACTCAATTGATCCAGAAACATTCGAAGATTCTTCTTTCAATGAAGTTTTCCTGTCAAAACTTGGAGACTATATGTCAAACGATGTTATACCGAATCTTTATCAACTTCAAGCTGACATTAATACCAGAATGCCAAATATTTTAAATTATTTATATTCCATTTTCCTTTTCTTAGTAGTATTTGGAGTTTTATTACCCTTGGGGTTTTTATTATTTAATTTACCTGTTTTATTATTAGTAATTAGTTTTGCATCTGTTGTGAGCATTATCTTCTTTATTGCTACAACTTTTTACCAATTCCTTTCAAAAGAAGTCAATAGTTAATTCACATTGATTTTATAAAAGTCCGGAAAAATATTCAAAATAAAACTTTAACATCACAAAGGTTCTGTATTATTAAATTTTCAATTCAATTAAGTACCTTTGCAAACTATGACAAAAAATGGAGGATTTATTGAAGTACTTGGCGCAAGAGTTCATAATTTAAAGAATATTGATGTTAGGATTCCTAGAGAAAAATTGGTGGTAATCACCGGACTTTCAGGAAGTGGAAAGTCTTCTTTGGCATTTGATACTATTTATGCTGAAGGGCAGCGCAGGTATATTGAAACCTTTTCATCATATGCCCGCCAGTTTCTTGGGGGATTAGAAAGACCCGATGTTGACAAAATTGAGGGGCTTTCTCCTGTAATTGCAATAGAACAAAAGACCACCAGTAAAAGCCCTCGATCTACTGTTGGTACCATTACTGAGATTTATGATTTTTTAAGGCTTTTATTTGCTCGTGCTAGTGACGCCTATAGTTATAATACCGGTAAAAAAATGGTGAGTTACAGCGATGATCAAATTCAAGAACTCATCCTTAAAGATTTTGATAATCGAAAGGTAACTATTTTAGCTCCTGTAGTCAGATCTAGAAAAGGACATTATAGAGAATTATTTCAACAGATTGCAAAACAGGGGTTTTTAAAAGTTCGTGTAGATGGGGAAGTTCGAGATTTGGAGCGAGGAATGAAAGTGGATCGCTACAAAAATCACGATATAGAAATTGTAATTGACAGGTTTAAAATTTCTGAAGAAAGTAATCTTAATAACCGATTAACCGAAACAATCATTACGGCTATGTATCATGGAGATGATGTTTTGATGGTTTTAGATAATGAAACAAATGAGTCACGCTATTTTAGCCGTTCATTGATGTGTCCTACAAGTGGTATCTCCTACCCTAACCCAGAGCCCAATAATTTTTCTTTTAATTCCCCAAAGGGAATGTGTCCCAAGTGTAAGGGACTTGGAAAGCTATATGAAGTGAACCTAGATAAAATTGTTCCTGACAAAAAGTTATCGATTAATCAAGGTGCATTGGCTCCACAAGGATCACAAAAACAAAATTGGGTTTTTAAACAATTAGAATTAATAGCTCAACGATATGGCTTTAAGCTAAGTGATCCTTTTGATAAAATACCAAAAGAGGCTGTAAACATCATTTTTTATGGTACTAATGAGAAATTTGAAGTCGAATCTAAAACTCTTGGAATTACCAGAAGTTATAAGATCGATTTTGAAGGAATCGTTACCTTTCTTCAAAACACATTTAATGAAAATGAGTCTAAATCCCTACAAAGATGGGCGAAGGATTATATGGATCATGTTGATTGCTCTGAATGTAATGGTACAAGACTTCGGAAAGAATCACTCTTTTTTAAAGTAAACGATAAGAATATTGCTGATTTAGCTCAAATGGACATTGTGGATTTGGCTGATTGGTTTCAAAACCTATACAAGAAATTATCTGATACACAGTTCAAAATTGCTGAAGAAATTATCAAAGAAGTTAAAACAAGATTACAATTCCTGATTGATGTTGGACTTACTTACTTGGCTTTGGGCAGAAGTTCTAAATCACTGTCAGGAGGAGAAGCTCAAAGGATTCGTTTGGCAACACAAATTGGATCTCAATTGGTAGGTGTTCTCTATATTTTGGATGAACCCAGTATTGGTTTACATCAACGAGATAATGCAAAGTTAATAAAATCACTGCTTAAATTAAAGGAACTCGGGAACTCTGTTATTGTTGTTGAACATGACAAGGAGATGATTCAAAGTGCAGATTATGTTATTGACATGGGACCTGCGGCAGGAAAACACGGAGGTGAAATTGATTCAATTGGAACACCAACAGAAATAATAAATCATCATACACTCACGGCAGATTACCTTAATGGAAGGAGAAAAATTGAAATTCCACAAAAAAGACGAAAGGGAAATGGAAAGGTATTAAGCCTTACAGGTGCAACAGGCCACAATCTTAAAAATGTATCTATTGATATCCCATTAGGTAAAATGATTGGAGTAACTGGTGTGTCTGGAAGTGGAAAATCAACACTAATAAATGAAACACTATATCCAATTTTAAATGCTCATTTTTTTAACGGTGTTAGGAGACCTTTGTCCTATAAAAATGTGAAAGGATTAAATAATATTGATAAAGTGATCGACATTAATCAATCCCCTATTGGGCGTACTCCACGTTCAAATCCTGCAACTTATACAGGAGTATTTTCAGAAATACGCAGTCTGTTTTCAAAAGTTCCAGAAGCCCTGATACGAGGTTATAAACCCGGCCGTTTTAGTTTTAATGTAACTGGAGGACGTTGTGAAACTTGTAAAGGTGGTGGTTTGCGAATAATTGAAATGAATTTTCTTCCCGATGTTTATGTCGAATGCGAGGCTTGTCAAGGGAGAAGATTTAATAGAGAAACATTAGAGATTAAATACAAAGGAAAATCTATATCAGATGTACTTGAAATGACTATAGAAGATGCTTGTATATTATTTAAACTCATCCCTAAAATTTTCCGAAAATTAAAAACTATTGAAGATGTAGGACTGGGTTATATTACTTTGGGACAACAATCAACTACATTATCCGGTGGAGAAGCACAACGTATAAAATTAGCAACAGAACTTTCAAAAATTGATACAGGGAACACCTTTTACATACTAGATGAACCTACAACAGGCTTACATTTTGAAGATATTCGGGTTTTGTTATTGGTTTTAAACAAATTGGTTAACAAAGGAAATACCGTATTAATCATAGAACACAATCTCGATGTTATTAAAACCGTTGATTATATTATTGATATTGGTCCCGAAGGCGGAAAGAAGGGGGGAAAGATACTAGCTTATGGCACCCCAGAGGAAATTGTCAAAGTGAAAAAAAGCCATACCTCACATTTCCTTAAAAAAGAATTACATTAGCAGCTATGAGAAAAGAACAAAGTCCAAAAAATTGGAATGAGGTGAAATCAAACGACTCCTGGGGGATTTTCAAAATCATGGGAGAGTTTGTCGGTGGTTATGAAAAGTTAAGTAAAATTGGTCCTTGTGTATCCATTTTTGGTTCTGCACGAACAAAACCAGATCAAAAATATTATAAGTTTACAGAAAGAATTGCCAAAAAGCTCACTGAAAATGGTTATGGTGTCATTACAGGAGGTGGTCCGGGTATTATGGAAGCTGGAAATAAAGGAGCTCACAATGCAGGAGGTACATCTGTTGGGTTAAATATCACTTTACCCTTTGAACAGAATGATAACCCATATATAGACAGTGATAAAAGTATAGATTTCGATTATTTTTTTGTTAGAAAAGTTATGTTTGTTAAGTATTCTCAAGGTTTTGTCGTTATGCCAGGTGGATTTGGTACTCTCGATGAATTTTTTGAGGCTTTAACACTTATCCAAACCCATAAGATCGATAAATTCCCATTAATCTTAATAGGAACAGAGTATTGGAGTGGGCTTATAGATTGGATTAAAAAGACGTTGTTAGATTCTTTTGGCAATATCAGTGAGGAAGATCTAAGTTTAGTTCATCTGGTTGACCACGAAGACGAAGTCCTTGATATTTTGAATAGTTTCTATAAAAAATATAATCTAAGTCCTAACTTTTAATAGATACCTTTTATATTTTTCTTGAAACTAAGAAATTTCATACTAACTATTGGATTATTGTTAGCTGTAAGTGCTCAGTCACAACATCATATTACAATAGATGCAACTTTAGAAGCCGAATTAAGGACTATTTTAGTTACTCAAGAAATAGTATATAAAAACCATTCTAATTCTCCATTACAAGAAATTTATTTGAATGATTGGGCAAATAGTTTTTCTAGTAAAACTACTCCTCTAGCAAAACGCTTTTCAGAAAATTACGAAAGTTCATTTCATTTTGAAAAAAACAAAAAGAGAGGTCATTCAATTATCCATAGTATTGCTAATGACCAATCCAAACCTCTAATATGGCAACATGGAGAAGAAGTTGATATTGTTAGGGTTAAACTAGACAAAATATTGCATCCTGGTGAAAGTTATACTTTAAAAATAGAATATGCGGTTCTGCTGCCAGATGATAAATTTACTCGATACGGCATCACAAATAGTGGGGATTTTAAAATAAGATATTGGTATTTGTCTCCAGCCGTCTTTGACGGTGAATGGCATGCCTACAGCAATAAAGATTTAAACGATTCTTATCTTACACCTTCGGTTTTTAATATTACATTTCACACTCCTAATTATTTTTCTATTGTTTCGGACTTAGATGTGGTTTCTGAAACTTTTTCAAAAGATAGTAGAATCACGAAACTTTCAGGTAAAAACAGAATGCAGGTTAAATTAGATCTGCATAAAATTTCTTCATTTGAAACTATCATTACCGATAAACTTGAATTTATAACAGATCTTACTCACAAAAGAATAACCCCAGCTATTAAAGCGCTTATAGCAGATAGAGTTATTCATTTTTTAGATGATAAATTGGGGCCATACCCTTTTAATAAAATGGTAGTTAGTGAAATTGATTATAAACGTAACCCCGTTTATGGTCTTAATCTACTTCCGGAATTTATAAGTCCTTTTCCTGATGGATTCGAGTATGACATTGAGCTGTTAAAAATAATTAGCAGGACTTATCTGGAAAATACACTGATTGTAAATCCCAGGGAAGATCATTGGTTATTAGGAGCCTTTCAGATTTATTTAATGATGGAATATGTTGATAGGTATTACCCCAATATGAAGATTATTGGCAATCTAAGCAAAATGTGGATTATTAGCTGGGCTCATGCTTCAGATATGGAATTTAATGACCAATATTCATTTTTATATATGAATGTCGCTCGAAATAATCTAAATCAAAAACTTACCACCCCTAAAGATTCATTGCTGGAATTCAATAAAAACATAGCTATTGATTATTATGCTGGAAATGGATTTCAATATCTTTCAGATTACCTTGGAAAAGAAGTGGTTTTAAAAAGCATACAAGAATTTTATATTGAAAATAATCTCAAAAAAATAAAATCTATAGAGTTTCAGAAATATCTGGAAAGAAATACCGATTTGCCTATTGATTGGTTTTTTAAGGATTATATAGACAATAAGAGTACTATAGATTTTACCTTAAAAAATCTTAAAAAATCAGGAGATTCCTTAGAAATTGAAGTTGTTAATAAGAGGGGGGTTTCAATGCCTGTTTCAATATATGGTCTAAATAAAGACAACGTTCTATATAAAAAATGGTTACAGCCAATAGACAGTTCTGTTAAAATTAAAGTGCCTGCTAAAGATGTGCGAAGGCTGGCTGTAAATTATGAAGGGATTATTCCAGAATATAACCAACGTAATAATTATAAAAAAGTAAAGGGTTTGTTTAGCAAGCCTATGCAAGTACGATTATTTAAAGATGTTGAAGACCCAAAATACAATCAGATATTTGTTATGCCAGAATATAGTTTTAATGTGTATGATGGCTTTGCTATTGGTCCGAAATTGTATAATAAAACTATACTTCCAAAAACATTTCATTATAGAATAGAACCTCTTTATGCATTAAGATCTAAAACTTTGGTGGGTAGTGGCTCATTAATTTACAATAAAAGGCCTGAGTTTGGTAGCTTGTATTCTTTAAAAGCAGGAGTCTCAGGTAGTTATTTTTCTTATGATGAAGGTCTGTTCTTTAGACGTTTTAGCCCTTTTGTTATATTTTCATTTCGAGATAAAGATGATTTGCGTAATAATGAAAAACATTTTATAAGTGTTAGGAATGTAACTGTAGACAGAGATATAAACATAAATAAACCCCTTGAAGAACCCAATTATAGTGTTTTTAATGTCAGGTATTCATATTCAAACCCTAACTTAATCAACCATTATAGAGCAGCGATAGATTTTCAAGTTTCATCAGAATTCACTAAAATATCAACCACATTAAATTATCGAAAATTGTTTTTAAATAACCGTCAAATAAACATTAGATTATTTGTGGGGGCATTTCTTAGAAACAATACAAATGTGAACGATGATTTTTTTAGCTTTGCATTAGACCGACCAACCGATTATCTTTTTGATTATAATTATTATGCAAGAAGTGATGAGAGTGGTTTTTTTAGTCAACAAATTATAATTGCAGAAGGAGGATTTAAATCTCAATTAGAACCTGCTTTTTCAAATACATGGATTACTACTATAAATGCCAGCACAAATATCTGGAGGTGGATTCATGCGTATGGTGACGTAGGTCTTGTAAATAATAAATCTCAGGGCACTAAAACTGTTTATGATAGTGGCATTAGAATAAGTTTAGTGGCAGACTATTTTGAATTTTATTTTCCTCTCTACTCCAGCTTAGGATGGGAGCCTGGGCAATCAAATTACGAAGAAAAGATTCGCTTTATTATAACCTTAGATCCAAAAACTTTGTTTGGATTATTTTCTAGAAAATGGTATTAAATTAAAAATTAAACTATGAATGTATTTAACAATTGGAGAATTGTAATCTTGCTCTGTCTTACTTTAGGACTAGCTCCATATTATCCTGAACCACATTTTTTGGGTAAAATTAAATGGATACTTGGGGGAGCTAATGGAATGCAAGCTATGGATTGGTTTGATACCTTATTACATGGTTTACCCTTTATTTTATTGGCAAGGTTAGTAATTATTAAAGGAAAAGCTATTGCAAAGAAAGATTAGTTTTTTTTCTGAAACTTAATTAATTAATGTAAAAAACAACACATTTGATTAAGTGGTCTTTTTCACTACTTTTGCATGCACCTAACACTACTCAATTGTATGCAAACAAACTCACAAACAAATAACAAACTATCTTTTGGAGATTTTAAAGCTGAATTAATCAATGATTACAAGATTGCAGTAACCAGTCGCGAATGTAGTTTGTTAGGTAGACGTGAAGTATTAACAGGAAAAGCAAAGTTTGGAATATTTGGGGATGGTAAAGAAGTACCACAATTAGCTTGGGCAAAAGCTTTTAAAGATGGTGATTGGAGAAGTGGTTACTACCGTGATCAAACTTTTATGATGGCTATTGGTAAAATGACAATCCAACAATTCTTTGCAGGATTATATGCACACACCGATATCGATGCTGATCCTATGAGCGCAGGACGTCAAATGGGTGGTCATTTTGCTACACATAGCCTCAATGATGATGGAAGTTGGAAAAACCTAATAAAACAAAAGAATAGTAGTGCCGATATTTCCCCTACAGCAAGTCAAATGCCTAGGTTATTTGGACTAGCAAAAGCATCAAAAATATATAGAAATGTAAAAGAACTTCATGATAGACACTCTTTTTCAATAAATGGTAATGAAGTAGCCTGGGGAACCATTGGGGACGCCAGTACTAGTGAAGGGTTGTTTTGGGAAACTATTAATGCTGCAGGTGTAACACAGGTACCAATGGTAATAAGTGTGTGGGACAATGCATATGGTATTTCGGTTCCTGCCCGTTATCAAACAACAAAGGAAAATATTTCTGAGATATTAAAAGGATTTCAACGAACAGAAAGTGAAGAAGGCTATGAAATTATACGTGTAAAAGGATGGGATTATCCTAACCTTATTGAAGCCTATCAAAAAGCAGGTGCAATTTCCAGAAAGGAACATGTTCCTGTACTTATTCATGTCAATGAACTCACTCAACCCCAAGGACATTCTACAAGTGGATCTCACGAACGATATAAGAGTAAAAAGCGATTGGACTGGGAAAAAGAGTTTGATTGCAACTTAAAAATGCGGGAATGGATTATTGCTAATAACTTCTCCATTGAAGAAGAGTTATCAGAACTTGAAAAATCCATTAAAAAAGAGGTTCGTGAAGGTAAAAAAGCAGCTTGGGAAGCGTTTCTAGTTTCACATAAACAAGAACAAAAAGGAATCCTTAAGGTATTAGAAAATTTGGCCCAAAGTAGTCCTAACAGGTCTTTTATTCAGAAACTTAGTAACGAACTTTCTTCTAATAAAGAGCCCCTGAGGAGAAATATTTTAAGCGTTGCCCGTAAAGCTTTGCATTATGTAATTGGAGAAGATTCAGATGAGAAAAAAAACCTTCAGGAATGGATTAATAATTACATGAATACAATCCAACCAAAATATAGTGCTCACTTGTATTCCGAAGCTGAAAATAAAGCAACTTCTGTTTCAGAGATCCTACCATCCTATGATGAAAACGCAAATATTGTTGATGGCAGAATTGTGCTCCGAGATAATTTTGATTTTATTTTAAAAAACCATTCTGATGTGTTAATATTCGGGGAAGATGCCGGACAGATTGGTGATGTAAATCAAGGCTTGGAAGGATTACAAGATAAATATGGGAAAGTTAGGATTTCGGATACCGGAATTAGAGAAGCTACTATTTTAGGTCAAGGAATAGGGATGTCATTGCGAGGACTAAGACCCATTGCTGAGATCCAGTACCTCGATTATGTGATGTATTGCTTACAAATTATGAGTGATGATCTAGCTACTACTCGATATAGAACTCAAGGAAAACAAAAAGCACCGGTTATTGTTCGTACTCGTGGTCACAGACTAGAAGGAATTTGGCATAGTGGTTCTCAAATGGGTGGGCTCATTCACCTATTAAGAGGAATGTATATTTTGGTCCCTAGGAATATGACTAAAGCAGCTGGATTCTACAACACACTGCTAGAAAGTGATGAACCTGCACTTGTTGTTGAATGTTTAAATGGTTACCGTATAAAAGAAAAAATGCCCAATAACCTTGGAGAATTTCGGACGCCTATAGGTATTATAGAAACCGTAAGGGAAGGAAAGGATATCACTTTAGTTTCTTATGGGAGTACACTCCGAATTGTTGAAGAAGCGGCTATAGAATTACAACAAGTTGGAATTGACATAGAAATTATTGATGTACAAACCCTTTTACCACTTGATATTAATAATGATATGGTAAATAGTGTTGCTAAAACAAATCGATTATTAATTGTGGATGAGGATGTTCCAGGTGGTGCTTCAGCTTATATTCTTCAAAAAATAGTGGATGAACAAAATGGTTACCAATATTTAGATAGTAAACCTCAGGTTCTTACAGCAAAGCAACATCGTCCTGCCTACGGAACTGACGGTGATTATTTCTCAAAGCCACAAATTGAAGATGTATTTGAAAAGGTATATGAAATGATGCATGAATCCAATCCTTCAAAATATCAAAAACTTTATTAATTTTTTAGAATAAAAATTGCTATTTGAATAATTTATTCGATATTTGAACAGTAATAAACAAACAAATTACAAGTCAATGTTTAGTTTAACAATAAACAATAACAATAATAACGGGATGCCTTAACAAAAACTTGTCGAGATATATAAGCCTGTCAAGTTTTTTATTTGACGGGCTTTTTTTGTGAAATAGTAAATCTTTGATTTACGTAATTATCCCGAAGGTTCGGGGAAATCCCTCTTAAAGTGGGGTCTTACAACAAACAAAAAAAACTAATTAACTTTATAACCAATTAACATTAATAAATATGTGTGGAATTGTATGCGCTTTTAACTTAAAGCAACCTTCAGAGAAGCTTCGCCCTCAAATATTATCGATGGCAAAAAAAGTACGCCATCGGGGACCAGATTGGAGCGGAATTTTTAGTAATGATAAATCAATCATGGCTCACGAACGCTTGGCTATTGTAGATCCTACATCGGGAAAGCAACCTCTTTTTTCAGAAGATAAAAACCTTGTTTTAGCAGCTAATGGAGAGATTTACAATCATTTAGAATTGAGAAAACAATTTGAAGGAAAATATAATTTTCAAACTAAATCGGATTGTGAAGTTATCCTTTCATTATACAAAGAAAAAGGACCTGGTTTTTTAGATGAACTCAATGGAATCTTTGGATTCGCATTATACGATGTCTTAAAAGATGAATACTTTATTGCTCGTGACCATATGGGGATAATCCCGCTGTATATGGGATGGGATGAAAATGGGACGTTCTATGTAGCATCTGAATTAAAAGTATTAGAGGGAGTTTGTACAAAAATAGAATTATTCCCTCCCGGGCATTATTTATATAGTAAAGATGGTGAGTTAAAAAGATGGCATGATAGAGATTGGAAAGATTTTGATGCTGTTAAAAATAACGAAACCAATATTAAAAAACTTCGGAAAGCATTGGAAGACGCCGTCCATAGACAATTAATGAGCGATGTTCCCTATGGTGTTTTACTTTCTGGAGGATTGGACTCTTCCATTACATCGGCTATTGCAAAAAAATATGCTGACAAAAGAGTAGAAAGTGATGATAAAGATAAAGCTTGGTGGCCCCGTCTCCACTCTTTTGCTATTGGATTGGAAGGATCCCCAGATCTAGCTGCTGCCAGAAAAGTTGCTGATCATTTAGATACTGTACATCACGAAATAAAATTTACCATTCAGGAAGGAATTGATGCAATTCGCGATGTGATTTACCATTTAGAAACCTATGATATTACTACAATCAGAGCCTCTACCCCTATGTACTTAATGGCTCGAGCTATAAAAGCTATGGGAATCAAAATGGTACTTTCCGGAGAAGGAGCTGATGAAATATTTGGTGGTTATTTATATTTTCATAAAGCACCTTCTGCAAGAGATTTTCATGAAGAGACTGTAAGAAAATTAGACAAGTTACACATGTACGATTGTCTACGTGCAAATAAATCGTTAGCAGCCTGGGGAATTGAAGGACGTGTTCCGTTCTTGGATAAAGAGTTTATGGATGTTGCCATGAGAATTAATCCGAATGACAAGATGATCAATGGTGAACGAATGGAAAAATGGGTTTTAAGAAAAGCTTTTGAAGATATGCTTCCAGAAAGTGTAGCCTGGAGACAAAAGGAACAGTTTAGTGATGGGGTGGGTTATAGTTGGATAGACAACTTAAAAGAAATGGTTGAAACAAAAGTAAGTGATGAACAATTGGAACATTCACATTATAAATTTCCTATTCAACCGCCAAGTAGTAAGGAAGAATTTTATTATCGATCTATATTTGCAGAACATTTTCCTAGTGACACCGCAGCTAAGAGTGTACCATCTGTACCATCAGTAGCCTGTAGTACTCCTATCGCATTAGAATGGGACGAAAGTTTTAAGAATATGAATGATCCCAGTGGTCGTGCAGTTGCGAATGTTCATGATGATGCATACAAGAAATAGGTAATTGGTAGTAGGTTTTATCATTCAGAGGGTGATTAGCACCCGAAGAATTTAAGAGAGAGATTCCTCGTCGTCCTGAAGCTTCGGGACTTTGTCGGAGTGACAGACAATCACGGCAACCATTTTTTATCAAAATTAGGTTTCCGTTTTTCCAAAAAAGCATCACGCCCCTCCTTAGCTTCATCTGTCATATAGGCAAGACGAGTAGCTTCACCT
>PVMS01125650.1_pt1 | contig 13874 bp, 13 predicted proteins | sample 1853461 | NCBI WGS metagenome assembly PVMS01 (sample SAMN08582032, study PRJNA380276) | Marine sediment metagenome, whole genome shotgun sequencing project. | isolation source: ocean sediment barecode stripped | collected 2017 | reverse complement strand
CACACTCAGCTTTAAGCGGTTCAGAATTCTCGATAGGCACAAAAGTAATTCCATTTTTTCTTGTGACAGGTTGGCGGTTAATCCAGTCAACTCCTTTATCATGTATCTGTAATTTGCCCTGGGTTAAGGTGTCGTCAAATACCGCCATTTTCTTATCACCAACGATTATCAATTTCTGTTCTTTGTCCGGGTGCAGCCAGCTTACGAATATATGACCTTTGACGCCACTCTTAAATGAAAGCATGGTCATTGTTACGTCTGTAATATCCTGGTTCAGATAATTGCCTCCCTGGGCTATAACCTGACAGGGCATTTCTTCCAATAAAAAGAGCATGGCTGATATGTCGTGCGGGGCAAAGCTCCATAATATGTTTTCCTCACTTCTGATCTTGCCAAGATTAAGACGATTAGAATAGATATAGTTAATCTTTCCCAGTTCACCTGAATTTATTATTTCTTTCAGTTTTATTATTGCGGGGTGATAGAGAAGAATGTGTCCTATCATTAACTTCAGGTTTTGACGCTGTGACAATTGTTGGAGTTCTTCCGCTTCGTTCGCGAATAAAGCCAGTGGCTTTTCTACAAAGACATGTTTGCCGGCTAATAATGTCATCTTTGCCATTTCGAAATGGGTCTCTGCCGGTGTAGCAATGACTACCGCATCTATAGCAGGGTTTTGAAGTACATGTTGGAATGAACACTCAACTTCCGCTTCCGGATATTTCTCCTTAAATGTGCTAAGAGTGGAAGGGTTGCTATCGCAAATAGTATGCAACACACCTAATTCATTAAAATTGCGAACTAAGTTTTTCCCCCAATATCCTGATCCGATAACTGCAATATTAGTCATTGTTTTTTATAATAAATTAGCCTGCATATGCAGGTTAGTTATATCTCAGAGCCTTTTAGCTCCTTCAGCATATTTCTTGCCTGATGATAGTCAGGATCTATATCCAATACTTGTTCCCAGTAAGACTTTGCATGTTCCTTATCTTCCTTTTTTCGGAAACACATTCCCAGGATATACATTGCCTCAGTATTTGAATTGTCCATGTTGTGAAAACGTTCAATCAATGAAATGGCTTCATCCGTTCTTTCCAGGTTAAAAAGCAATTTTCCCAAATTGAACAGGGTGTCAGGATGATCATTATCTATTTCCAGTGCTTTTGAAAAAAATAATTCAGACTCATAATAAGATCCTTCGAGGAAATATACTATTCCAAGATTGCAATAGTGTTCCGCAATATCTGGCTCCAGTTCAATTAGTTTTTCCAGGTTTTTAACCGCCTCTTTGGTCCTTTGTTGAGCAGCCTGAAGTATTCCAAGGTTATGGTAACTCTTAGGATAATGAGGATCTAATTCAATTGCTTTTAAAAAATTTTCTTCAGCCTTTTGCATGTCTCCTGCTTTAGCTAAACGTGTACCGGTCTCATTCAGTGAAATAACAGACTCAGTTTCTAAAAAATCAATATTGGTAAAAATATTTTCTGTGGTGTTCATGAAGGCTCCTTTATCGTCTACAATTTAGATTTCTTCTAAAGTGATTTATGTTGCCATATGCAACTTGAAGGTTTGCATTATGATCTTTTCCTTGTTCCTCGTACCTGGTGAAAAGCTCATGAAGCTTTCTAAAGATTTTTGAAACTTCCTTACATACAATTGTATTAATCCTGTTTTTGACCGGTTGATTCCAGAACATCTTATAATCACGTGACATACTCTTCATTCCAATGCTTTTAGTGTTGAGGTGGTAGCTGGTAACCGCATCTTGAGAAATCGCTTTGTTATTCTTCTCAATTTTAACGAAATCTGTAGACCTGTGTAAATTCGCTAATATCTGGAAAGTATCCCCGCTGTCAGGTCTCGAAATTAAAGATGACAATCTGCATGCTTCTAAGTGTGTAATTTTAAGTATTGGCTCTCTAGTTTCCGTTCTTTCCACGATTTCCATTGGTATGATTCCATTCCAGTCATTAGAGAAACCCTCTACAATGTATTCTTTTCCCTCTCGGTCTTTCAGTTGATACCATACGTGTGCCCTTGCAACCCCAAGTTGTCTGTCTGTTACCCAGCCCCAGACAATTTCAGCGTTTTCCTCAGTAGGGGGGAGGTGTGCGAAGAAAAGAAAGACTGCATCTTCGCAGTCACCTTGCTTCAATTTTATGGTTTCAAGGGGTGTCTGCCAGTTATCAGTTTTAGCTGCTTCAGGAGCGTATTTAATTTTAAAGGCTATATCCTTATAACCTTTGTAAATATAATTGCCATTTGTAAATGTCTCTTCGCACCATTCTTTATATAAAAAATTATCATGTAGCTCTTCAGAATCTTCAAGATTTGGACATTCATCCGGCACTGGTTTATAACCAGGATGTGAGTATGAGCCAGACCAGCAAAGCCGTTCTCCAGTCTGGTCCATTCGTTCATTTTCAATCGCAAATGATAAATTAATCATATTCAGCATTATTGAAGTACAAACCATACCAGCAATTGTTGGGATATTTACTGTCTTCATATCTATATCCTCTAAGAAGCCAAAATACCTTGAAAATAACAAATTCCATATGTGTCTTTTTGTGTTTCAATTTAGTTGACTTTATTACAGATGCTAATGATTTTGAATAAACTCTTCTTTGTATCTAGCTAAAATCATGCCTAAAATAAGTAATAGGCGCCAGATTATATAATTTGAAAAAATTATGATTAAGTGCTTGATATATCAATGCTTAGGGCTGTTGATATTATTGTGACATTCAATATGTTTTTCCTGACTTTTACTTCAGAACTATTTTGTATAAATTATAAGCATAATTTACAGAAAAACTTTCCTGAGAGTAGAGCGGAAAAGCCGAAAGTGAAAACTGAATAAGAGGAAAAGTGAGCAAAGCAAAAATTTATTACAATGCTTGAGATTTTTGCAACGATCACATGTTAAGGCAGGACTTGAAAAGAAAGATAAAAATGCGTATTCATTCATCTTTCATGTGTTGTATTAGAAAAATTGATACAGTCTATTATTCCTGATGAGGAAGACAACTCGTTTGCCTCCCTGATTTTCAAAAAGATTTCTTCTCTGTATATAGTTAAGTCTTTTGGTGCATTAATACCTAATTTGATATTATTTTTATTAATTTCTATAACAGATATTTGTACATTTTCATCAATTATGATGCTTTCGCCTAACTTCCTTGTTAGTATGAGCATTCGTCACCTTCCTGGTTACATATTAATGAGCACTCTCTAATTAATGCCTAATTATTTACATTATCAATTACATAATAGTGTATTGGATATTTTTCGTCATACAGAATAAGTTGTTTTGCTACCTTCTTTTCAGGATTATAAATAATCGGGGCCCTCAAATTAGTCCTGATTGATGATAGGGTTTGTGGAACTACCATGAGTGTAAGGACCAGGGCATCATCAATGCTTTTCAGTCTGATATCATCAAGGTCAAGATCTTGTAGCTTGATAGAGTAATTCTCGTCTACAGAGAATGGGGATATAACCGGAAACGCGAGATTGGGATCATTAATAGATTGTAGCCAGAATGTGGGGAATATCGATTCATTCTCCATGAGAAGATATTGCCTGCAATCATCAAATCCCAGAATCGGTTTCGTAAAATGAATTACATCTTCATCATTAACTTTGATTTCACCGAATAGACGTGTTTTTAATAACATGGTTCTCTTTAATAGATTTCAAAGGAATGTTGGTGCGAAATTATCATATCTTTTGGAATCTACACCCTTATAAAAAATTTTCAAATTATAATTCTCCACCTTTTCCGTTTAAGGCGGAGGCGATATAAACATATTGTTTTTCAAGCTCATGGTACGCTTACAAGTTTATTTTTAGAGATAATCCAGTATAGATGTCTTAAAGATAAATGCACCAGATGCCAATGTTGCCTCGTATAAATTCTGCTGTTCTGTAAGTTTCAAGACCAGTTCCGCGATGTCTGCGCTTTCTGTTGATGCTAATATTTCCTGGAGTGAAAGCTTTGTGTCTGTAATCCTGTTACCCGCGAGTTCCAGTGTGTTAGAAATACCTCCTGCTTTTGCTATGCCGTTTAAAATATTATTCGCTGACGCATCCAGATTATTTAATTCATTGCGGGCAAATGTAACTGCTCCATCCGACAAGTTGTCTCGTATCTTTATTATTGTGTTAAAAACATTTGTTTGCATGAAAATTTCCTCGCCTGTCTGGTTAACTGTTGCTTTTATATCTGCACCGATATTGTATTCTATTGTTTCCCTGTTTCCTTTATAGGTTACTGCTGATATATTTCCACTGGAGTTGCGTGTTGCTTCAAAGGGAACGGTTGTTGTTTCTGTACCGGAAAATATGAAACGTCCCAAACGTTTAGAATTTGCGGTTTGCAATATCGTTTCCAATAGCTGGTTTATTTCGTTTGCAATTATCGTTTTTCCATTCTGGTCAGTTGAGTCACTGACTCCCTGCATTGTCAATTCTGTTATCCTTTGCAATACGTCAGATGTATTTTGCAGAACTGATGCATTAAAATCTAAAGATTGCCTTGCCGTCCTAATGTTTTTAGCAAATTGATCCAGTCTGAGATCTTCTGATCGTAAGCTTAGAATTTTTCTCGCACCTGCAGGATCGTCGGAAGGACGGTTTATTTTCTTTCCGGTTGAAATTTGCTCCTGGAGTTTGCTCATGTTAGATGTGCTCTGCCGAACATTTACAAGCGTTGTATTTATGATTGTTGCAAGGTTTACTCTTGTAGTCATTTTAGTAAATATCCTTTTTTATTATAAGCGCATAAGCACGTCGTTCAATTCACTGATAACTGAAATATATTTTGCCGAAGCCTGAAAAGCCTGTTGGAACCTGATAGTATTTATCATCTCTTCTTCAATAGAAACTCCGGATATTTCCTGTCGTCGGTTATCCAGATTAGCAAGTAATGTCTGGAAGCTGCTTGTTTCACTGATTTTTTCTGCTGTTTCAATACCTAGTTGAGCTACAGAACCATGCAGGAAATCGCTGAAAGTTGCATTACCCGTTAATGTTTTATTTTGCAAGTCGACTATCCTCAATGCGTTTGTGTTATCTCCCGGTGAACCGGTTGAAGCCGCTGCGATTCTGGTTACATCGTCCTTGATATATTGAGTTACAGTGATAGATGATGCATCGTTTCCCGCAAAAAATGTGTTCATGCCTAAAGAGCTGAGTATGTTGCCGGTATCCGGGTCATTTGTAACATCTAAAGCTAGTTCGTTTCCCACAGCAATACTGCCACTAGCAAAATTTATGGATACTCCGTCTGTTATTTGCAGATAACTACCGATATCATATGATGATCCTACATCAAGGTTTGCTATTATTCTACCGGCAGCATCAGTAACTCTTATTAATGCAGAGCCTGTTCCTAACGTACCTGTTCCGGCATCAACAACAGTCAGAGTGAAAATGTCATTGTCGCTGCCTGTATAATGCCCGGAAAGAGAGGTTTGGGCGGAACCGATACTACCTGGATCGGTATCCAGTTCGTTTGTAAAATTAAATGTATATCCGCTATCTGATGTAATTGTGAGAATACCATTGGTAACATTAGAATTAATATTTGCAATGCTTCCAATTTTTGCTGAGAGTGTGTTGAGTGTTTCATCCGCAGCAATACTTATGCTGCTTTTTGTGACCGCATTTGATGAGTCTGTGACAGTTATATACAGGGTGCCATCTGTTATATCGGTTGCTACTGAAGTAGAAGTAAATGCTCCGCTTACGATCAGAGTATCATTGTCAGTAACTGATGTGACTTTATAATCATTTCCGTCGCTAAGTGTGATCCAATCATTTGCTTTTACATTACCGGTAAATGTTGTGCCGACCCCTGTGACTGTACTGGTTCCATCTCCGTTATTTACGCTTGTAACAGTGCCTGTCGTATATGTGTTTACCGAAGGTGCATAAGGAAGTCCAGTGTTTGTCAATAATGCAGTAGCGCTATTAACCGGGTTTGTACTGGTTAAAGTAGTAAAACCTCCACTCAGACCTACACCTTCACTGTGAATGTTGTTAACTTCCTGGATAAAACTGGCAGCAAGGGTATCAATATCCTGTATGTATTTAGGAATGATTACATTCTGCATGTTCAAAAGACCTTTTAGTTCACCACTATTCACATTAGCAGACGATAGCCCATGTATTTTGGTAATAGCCTCTCCTGCAATTGATGTAGTAATTGTTTCTGACCGATTTGCATTTACAACTAAAGTTCCACCTAAAAGGATGTCGACTGAGCTGTTATTTTTATTTGGTATTACTTTAATATCACCCAATTTGCTTAGTTGGTTTATTAGTTGATCTCTCTTGTCCAGCATATCATTCGCATTGGCATTGACGGCACTTAACTCAATATCACTTATCCTTTTGTTTAAGAGCGCAATTTGACTTGTTATACTATTCAGATCCGCAACCTTTGATTCTATTCTCTGGGAGACATTGAGCTTAAGATTCTTGAATTGTTCAGCCAGGGAATGAAAGCTGTGAGTAATCAGGTTTTGAGCATCCTGTAACACCTGAAATCTTGTACTGGTAAGTTCAGGACTGGTTGACAGATCTTGAATACTCTGGAAAAACTTTTCCAACATGCCGTTTAAGCTTGACCCCGACAGCTCATTATAAATAGCTTCTATGTTTTGAAGTGTATCACTTTGCACTTCTGAATTACCCAGTAAAGATGTGAAGCTGTTTATGTGAGCGCCTAGCAGCTCATCATTAGTTCTCTGTATTGCAGCTATCGTTACTCCTGCACCTATCGGCCCAACTGATATAATATCAGGTGTTCTGGCAGCAATTAAAAGTGATTGTCTGCTATATCCGGGTGTGTTTGCATTCGTAATATTATGCCCTATCGTTTGAAGGGCACGTTGTGCGGTTAGCAGTCCGGATAGTCCGATTGATAGGTCTGATGAAGCCATTATTGCCTTCTATTGTAACGTTTTAAATTTCATCTTCAGAATATAGAATTTGTAATAATTTACTTTTCTTAGCGATATTACATGCGTATGCATTTATTTAAGCATTTATTTCAAACAATATTCTTTTGAGTTCAGGTTCTTTCAATTTGCCTGATTGTTGATAGGTATTGTCATTTAATGATTCTGTGCATATGGATTTAATAAGATTATTGACATATTCAAGTGAGTATTTTGTAAGTGTAGTATTGGACTTGTTAACTCCTTCAACTTTTGTAATTATTTCTACAATAATATCGTATTGTTCTCTTAATTTACTCTTATACGGTTCTTGAATCTGTTCAATGAGTACACTAAGTTTTGTAGAGTTGTTATTGTTTTTCAGAGTTTGATTTGTTGAGCGCAATATATATCTTCTTTTCTCTTCAAGCAGAAGGATAGTTTCTGCCAGGTTACGTTCCTGGTAAATTACTGATTCAAGTTTATCTATATCTCCGGAAATTATGTGCTCCTGCTTCTTCTGAGCAGCAAGTAAGATGTCCTTATACGTAAGAATCATCTTATCTAATGTTTCAGAAAGACTTTGTAGCAGATTTTCCTGTATATTTTTTTTCATTTGAGTAAGTTACTGATTTTTTTGCTCTCTGCGAAGTTGTTGAGCAAGTACTTTTGCAATACCCATACCGCCATTCCTGGCCATTTCCTCCGAGAGTGATGAGTGCATGAGTCCTTCATATATTTGAGTTGCATTATTTTTCTCAAACAAATCTGATTTAGGTATTGTTTTCCACATTGCCTTGAGGACCATATTCAGTAATACTGCTTCAAAGTCTTGAGCTGCTTTTTGAAGCTCATGTGATGATTTAGGACTGTTTTTTAATATCTTTATAGAGTTATCTGTCTTTGCAACATTTATCATAAACTCACTGTTGTATGGTATTTCCATTTTAATTTTCCTGTGATAATGTTACATAATTATAAGTTCTGCATGAAGTGCGCCTGCTTTATGTATGGCCTGGAAGATTGCCATAAGATCTCTTGGTGTTACACCAAGAACATTTAACGCGCGTGCTATTTCTGAAATACTTACACCATCAGGTATTATGTGTAGTTTTGCATCCTCTTCCTCGACATCGATTGTTGTACGATCCAGCTCCACGGTTCTTGCACTTTCCGGGGCAAATGAACCCGGTTGAGACGCTTCCGTCTTTTCACTTATTGTGATTGTGAGGTTGCCATGCGCGACTGCTACCGTAGATATCCTGACATTTTCTCCGGCAACAATTGTTCCCGTTCTTTCGTTAATAACCACTCTGGCTATAGCATCCGGTGTAATCGGTAATTCTTCAATTTTAGAAATAAATTGAGTTACCATTTTCATAGTTCTGAATTCCGGGGGAGGTTTGATTTCTACCTCTGCAGCACTTATCGCCAGTGCGGAATCCGGATATATTGCGTTGACAATTTCCATTAAACGTGTCGCCGTGGTAAAATCTGTATCCTTTAAGCTTAACCTGATTGCGTTTTCATGAAAGATATGAACCGGTATTTCCTTTTCAACCATCGCACCTCGTGGTATGTTGGCTGTTGTAGCTATATTTTTTCTCTTTTCAGTGGCTCTCCCGCCGACATTAAAACCGCCTCCGATGGATAGAGGTCCTTGTGCAACCGCATAGACTTCATTGTCAACACCCTGAAGGGTTGTGTGTATAAGAACGCCGCCTTCCAGGCTTTTTGCATCACCTATTGATGAGACAAGGATATCCATTCTATCTCCGGGTTTAGCAAAAGGACGAATATTTGCTGTTACCAGAACCGCTGCAATATTTTTTGAAATAAAATCATCAGGCGATATTATTGTGCCAAGTTTCTCAAATATGTTTTTTGCCAGTTGTATTGTGAACGTAAATGTTTGTTTGTCTCCTGATCCCTGTAAACCGACTACGAGACCATAACCGAATAAATAGTTCTCTCGCACACCCTGAATATTTGCAATGTCTTTAATACGTGTGGTTATACTTCCGTGTGCAGGGGTACATGTTGAGAATATGCAGGTTGTAATTAATGTAAGAATGCAAATTATAGAGCGAAACATAAATTTTTTCCTTTAAACCTGATTGAAATAATTTGTGTATTACAGAACCTGCCATTTTAGAAGAGCAATACTTGTACCAAAAACAAATTATTTTTGAATGATACTAAAGTCTTGTGCTCACGTTGCTTATAGAGTTACCAATAGTCGTATTTCTAGATGTCAGAAAAGCCGGTAGTCAATTATTACACATCATGTTCATTTTTTCCTAATGACGACATTCTATGATAAAGCATGAGGTTGTTATTGTCTTATAGAATCGTATACAATAATCTTGTGAAACTTACCTGGTCGGGTTTTAGCTTTAATACCTGAAACTAAATAGCTCATGGACATACAGGTTTTTCTTTGTGCAGTTATCAAGAAAACGAATCAAAAAATGAGTAGTAAGTATCATTAGGTACAGTTTCAGCATATCCGCATATTTCTAAGATATTTTCAACAAAAAAGGAGGATAGATTTCTCCACCCTCCTTATTCCTTCTAGCATATATTATAATATGTAACGTCTGTTTAGAATGGCCAGAACATATCTTTCAGCCTGTTATACCAGCCTTTAGAACCTGCTCTGGTTAACCAGCCTTTTCCGGTAAGTCCAAACATTACGTTAGACATCTGGCTGGATGATATTAAATTGTCTGTACTTATATCGATAGGTCTGGCTATACCTGTGAGTTTTAAGGTATAATTTTCCCTGTTCACATTTATATTTCTCTTCCCTTCAAGGGCAAGATTTCCGTTATCGAGCACCTCCACTACCATTGCGGTGATTCTCAGATTTATACTCCTTGTGCTGTCATAGGTGCCTTTGCCACTGAAATTAGACTTGAAATCTGTCTCAAAAGTATTGGCTGCTCTATCATCAAATTTTGCGTTACGACCGGTTCTCATTCCACTCAGTATACCGCGAAAAAACTTATTATAATCAGCTGATCCGGAAGCTGATGTTGAATTATTAGTAGTCGCGTTTTCATCATTTGCAATAGAGGTTGATTCAGAGACAACAACGGTAACAATGTCTCCAACTCTTTTGCCTCTATTATCGTCGAAAAGGTTATAGTTTATGGTTACTCTCTTCCTCCATAACGAGTCAGCAAGAATGCTGTCACAAACCACAGCAAGAATGCTTATAGCTATAATGAAATTAAGAATGAATTTTGTGCATAGTCTTGTCATGAATGTACCTTTGTATTTAAACAATAGTTAAAATACTACTTGAACGCTGTCTGAATTTATAATTTTGCCATAAAGCATTTTTTTTGAGTCCAGATTTTTTACTTTTATAACCTCACCTTTGTATCCTGTTTGTTGTGCCAATCCTTTTGTCACAATTCTAAAACCACTTTTTTTAACAATTAATTTTACTAGACTTCCCTGTTTTATTGTTGGTGGAGTCTCAACCATATAATCGGTAAGTATGGTACGCGACTGCACGGGTCTTGTAGTAGTCATGCCTTTCAAATCGTCAATGCTGGAAAAGGCCATGCCACGTAATCTTGTAGTCTCTCTTCTGGCAATGAATACGTTTTCTTTAGTTAACGGCTGCTTGCGCCCTGTCTTCCTTTTGGTAATGGCGACGAATTCAAATACCCTGACGTTAAAATAAATCGGTACTTTGAAAAATAGTTTGCTATTTGAAGACGCACTAACGATTAATTCAATTTTCCCTCTGTCTTTACTACTGTCTACAAGAGTGATCTCAAAATCAATTTTGTCCCTTCTTACTGGCACCCACTGATCGGAAGGAACTCTCCCGATTTCTACTGTTGTCTCTATCTCATCCATTGGTAAAAAGTCTAATAAATACTCTTTTGCTTTCTGCGCAATCTCAAGACCCTTGATTTTCGTTGATTCAACAGACACCAATGTATATTTGGCATTGGTAAAGGTGACATCTTCTATATTTACATTTGAAGCATTTAAACGCATTTTTAAGAAACTTAAATATATTCTTCTCTCGTTGTTTGCTCCAGGAGCGTTACCAATTTCAATACCTTTGATTTTGTTTATCAAATCTGCATCATCACCGGTAACAGTTGAGATATCATTAACTGTTATTATTTCATCTTCAAGGACAACTTTATTCATTAAATTTATTTCAATCTTGCTTGCGAATATGTTAGGCAATAATATAAACATACTTAGAAGTAATAATAAAGTCATTCTGATTCTCATTGATGTGCTCCTTTTAATGTATATTTTTTCTATAATAAATTTTAATCTGTGCAGATTATTGACCTACTTAACTTTAGCTGGAAATACGGTTTGTCGTCTGTAACATATCATCACTGGCCTTGATTGCTTTTGCACTTGTTTCATAGGCCCTTTGCGCTATTATGAGGTTTACCAATTCTGTTACAACCTCAACATTTGAACTCTCCCTGAACCCTCCCAGGATCTCTCCAACGCCGTTCTGGCCAGGTGTTCCCGTCACTGGAGTACCGGATGCGGTTGTTTCTCTAAAAAGATTTCTCCCCATACTTTCAAGGCCTGCAGGGTTTGGGAATGTAGCAAGGGTTACTGTGCCTAAGGATTGAGTACTTCCATCCGCGTTTTGGGTAGAAATTGTGCCGTCAGACCCGATACTAATACTTATTGCACCACTCGTAATTGTAGTTGTCGGTTCCAGTCTAAGGCCTTCGGAGTTTACTATTTCTCCGGCGCTGTTAAGCTGAAAGGTCCCATCTCGTGAGTAAACGATGGTTCCATCACGGTGTGATACTTGAAAAAAACCGGATCCTTGTATCGCCCAATCGAGTGATCTTCCGGTATTCTCCGGAACACCTTGAGTAAACACCTTATTGGTTGCTACAACTCTAACACCACTACCAACCTGTAGTCCGGTTGGCGATTGTACTCCCTGGGCAGATTCTGCGCCTGCAGGTATAAATTTGTCATACAGTAAGTCCTGAAAATTAACCTGCACTCTTTTGTATCCGGTTGTATTAACATTTGCTAAATTATTTGAAATTACATCGAGGAGGAACTGATGTGCTTTCATACCTGTTGCACTCGTGTACAATGCTTTCATCATGGTTTTTTGTCTCCTTTACAAAATAGATTTATGTATTAGGCGATATTAGATTGAGAGGATATTAATCGCTCCATTAAGTCACTGAAGGCTTTTATAACGTTATTGCTTGCTTCGTAACTCCTCATGTTAGTTATCATATCAACCATTTCTGTAACTACACTAACGTTTGAACCTTCTAAATAACCCTGTGCAACCTTGAACTTTACATCTCCATTCACGTTTATAGCTTCTAAAGGCGCAGTAAACATAGAATTACCTATAGGTACAAGAGAGGTAAGATCATTAAAGTTTGTAATCATTAATGATCCTATTTGCGTGCCATTTACTTTAACAATGCCTTTAGAGTCTATTACAATTTGTCTCCCACCATTGGGTATTTGTATTGGGCCGCTTTGCCCCAATACTTTTGAACCAGTGTCGGTTACTATTTCACCGGTGTTTGAAAGCTGGAATTGACCGTTCCTTGTATATCGTATGCCGTTTTCTGTCTCTAGAGTAAAAAATCCGTTGCCATCAATAGCCATATTTAAAGTGTTACCAGTATATGTAAGATTGCCTTTGGAATGATCAATACCAAAATTTGTCTGTAGACTGCTGGTTTCCACACCTTCAATTTCTGTCAGAATTGATTCAAAAGAAATGATGTTCTTTTTAAAACCGACAGTATTGGCATTCGCGAGATTTATTGCTATGACTTCCTGCACATTGGCATAAGCATCAAGACCGGTAGAGGCCAACTCAATTCCATCAATCATTTTTCAGCCTTTCTGTTAATATTTATTAATGTGCTTATGATAGTCAACTGTATACCTTTGAAATATTCAGATTATTATATTTGGATGAATTCTAAAGGATTTAGTTCATTGTTTCGAATAATGATTATTATATAACGTAAGAGACGATTGTTTATGTTAGCTATCTTTATGCCAAAAATGATTTTAAATAGAATTAATTATAATTTTTTTTATAAAGGTTGTAACACTTTAGTTTTATAAGGTTTAGATGGATTTTAATTTCTGATTAATAATATTGCTTTTGCGCTGGTATTTTGAACTACTGAAACTTTCAGGATAATAATTTCCACAATCTGTAGAAAAATCTTCCCTTTTTGCTTTTCAGAAAATTTGATATGGTTTGCTCGGGTTATTAAAGAAGTTTGCAGGATAATGTATGTGATTATGAGCGACTGTGTCACTTCTACGCGTAAAAGATTACAGGTTGTGATTTAGAGCTCAGTTGGATTATACGGTATGTTAAGTAAATATGATAAACCTGAATCGAGCGATTTGAAAAGTAGTCGCTCAATTCAGGTTTAATCTCTTTCTAGTTGTTATCGTACTATATTAACCAACTCCTGAAGGACCTCATCGGTTGTCGTTATAGTTCGTGCATTGGCCTGGAATGATCTCTGGGCGATAATTAATTTCGTGAACTCCTCCGCTATATCAACATTGGAAGCTTCTAGAACACCGCTGACAATACTACCAACCCTTCCGGAAAGTGCGGTCTTAAGGACAGCGGCACCGGATGCCAGCGTTGGAGACAGAAGATTGTTTCCTACAGATGACAAACCAGCTGGATTGCTGAAGGTCCCTAATTGGATCTGACCCGCATCTTTGGTTTGCCCGTTAGTGAAAAGTGAAACAACCTTTCCATCCGCATTAATAGTCGTCGAAGAGAAGAATCCCTCTTCAAATCCATCCTGATCAATTGCTGCCGCAGATGCGGATCCGCCATTTCGGCTTCTGGAATCGCCGGGACCGCTTCTTCGTCTATCTCTGCCCGCTTCTTCTACCGTT
>PVMS01147590.1_pt1 | contig 13877 bp, 11 predicted proteins | sample 1853461 | NCBI WGS metagenome assembly PVMS01 (sample SAMN08582032, study PRJNA380276) | Marine sediment metagenome, whole genome shotgun sequencing project. | isolation source: ocean sediment barecode stripped | collected 2017 | reverse complement strand
CTTCCTGCGGCAAGTGCTTCTGATTTTGTAACAAGATCAGTAATAACAAGGAGAACATTGCCGTTGGGCATTGGTTCAATGTCATGATGCTGTCTTCCAGCGTAATACTCCCATACCACATTACTTTCCCAATCTAAAACCTGAAAACCACCGACCGGATCCTCAGGATCAATTCCAGATGTTACTTTTGCGGACCGTAATAGATTTCCATTTTCTAATAGATATGCGGACATACCCGGAATATAATCGCTTGTCCACTCATTTATTAATCTACCAACATTGTCAATAAGATAGGTGGATGTGTATTCCCGCGGGATGAGCAAAGTATATCCATTAAAATTGTTTGTTGTGTCATTTATAAACACTCCAACTGTCTGATCTTGAGCGTAAGATTTAGTGGGATTCATTGCTAAAATGGTAAAGATTATAATAAAAGATAAATTAGTTTTTAATGACTTTATTTGCATTTTACCTTTCATATTTACGGTTGGGATTAAATATTAATATTTTTACCTATTAATAAATATTTTCTAATTATTTATCCTGCATAAACAAAAAAAATAATATGCAGAGCATACACTAAAACAAAGTTACAATGAAAGCTGTCTAATTTAAGATTTCTTTCAGTTAACAGAGTCAATGGGAATTTGTTTATCTAAAAATAATTTTGCCCAAATTTCAAATGTTACCAGTTTCCAGATGATCGATAATTTTTCACCATAAATATTGAGCTTATTATTCAGCAGATCGGGAATTAAATTTTCATTGTAAATACCACGTTTTTTTATATCAGGAACCATCTCATCCATTAACCAGGAATTATAAGGCTCGCCGCTGAAATATTGATGGACTGGAATGGGAAAACCCATTTTACGCCTATATACAAATTCTTTATTGAAATGTTTTTCTGCTATTTTTTTAAGTATAATTTTAGAATTTTTATTAGCGTTGTGCGATATTTTAACTAAATATTTGGTAGGTAATCTCCTGACTATGTCAACCAGATTATGATCCATGAAGGGAACCCGGTTTTCAACCGCACTAGCCATTGTCATTTTGTCCTGTCTGCCAAGCAGACTAACCAGCCAGGTTTTTAATTCATACCGCTGAACTTTTCGGATAAAATCACCAGCTCCTTCATCAAACATTCCTCTTCGGTTTTGCATTGCTTTGGTCAGATCCATGTCGGCATTCATTAAACGTAAAGTGCGAAGACTGAAAGGGGCTGTTCGGGTAATGAGCCAATCGGGTGTGTTGAAATCTTGATTACCGGGGGAAAGAATGAAATATTGTTTTAGGTCTTTCCAGCGGTTTCGATTCATTTTCAATAATGTTGCATATATTTTATTATTAAGTACCTTAGCGCGTTGAAAGCGTGAATATCCCCCAAACAACTCATCCGCTCCCTCCCCGCTTAAAAAAACTGTGAAAAATTTCTTCGCTTGTTTAGCAAGCAGATGGATTCCAACACACGGAGAGAATATAGGATCATCGTAGTGCCAGGTTGTCCTTGCAAGATTATCCCAGAAATAATTATCAGTCAGTTTATATTTATGACTTGTAACTCCAGTAACCTCAGTCGCCTGGTCAATCCACTTTTCTTCGTCACAGGATTCATCATCATGAATAATGGAAACACTGTTGAGATCATAATCTTGGAGGTTTTTTGCAGTAATCAATGTGATTAACGATGAATCAATACCACCGGATAACTGGCAGCCGATTTTCACATCGCTCATCAAACGCAATTTCAGACTTTTTTGAACCTCCGCTTCAACCAGATCCATGGCTTCACTGAAACTATGATCCAAAGTTTCGTCCCCATTATAAATACTCCAATATATTTTTTTCTTTATGCTATTATTTTTATATACAATAAACTGACCAGGCTCAACGTTAAATACATTTTTTAGGAGCGTTTCCGAACCAAAGATATGGCCGAATTTTGAGTATTCACCCATATTATTGGTTTCTAATTCTGGAGTAAAAGCAGCATTGAATAGAAAAGCCTTAATTTCGGAAGCGAACATAAAAATATTTTCATTTTGATAATAATATAGCGGTTTAATACCCATGCGGTCTCGCGCTAGGTAGATTTGTTCCTTATTTAGGTCAATAATACAAATGGCAAACATACCGTTCAGTTTCTCCAGCATGCCTTCAAAGCCGTAATGTTGATACAAGTAAAGAATTACTTCGGTATCAGTTTGACTCCTGAATTTGAAGCCTTTGCTGATTAAAAAATCCTTGTAATCAAAAGCGTTATAGATTTCGCCATTAAAACATAGAATTACATTGTGCTCATTATTGATCATCGGTTGGTGCCCGTTGTGCGACAGATCCATAATGCTCAATCGATTGAATCCTACTCCCCCCTCCCACTCCCCATAAATTGGTTTCGATTGCGATTCACTAATTTCAGCATAGCTCTGGTTTTTCAATGAGAATAACACCACACCGTTGTCATCGGGACCACGATGTTCAATTGCCTTGGTCATTGCATACAATTCAGCTGTATTTTCGATGAAATTGTTTTTATTAATATATCCGGCTATTCCGCACATTCAATTATTACCATTTGATTGTTAAACAAATTAGGAGGATTCTAGAAAGATTTAAACAAAACAATTGAAAGGTAACTCAAATTTAGTACCCCCGACAGGATTCGAACCTGAGACCTCTTGCTCCGGAGGCAAGCGCTCTATCCAGCTGAGCTACGGGGGCATTTATTTCAGAAAATGATTTATAAAATTACGGTTTTGATGTAGAGACAAGAAACTAAATATAGAATTAGATAAAAGATTCCGCCGCTTCAACCGTATTCTCAACCAGCATGGCAATTGTCATTGGTCCGACACCACCGGGTACCGGTGTAATAAATGAAGCTAAATTCTCAACACGATTGAAATCAATATCACCAACGAGTTGATAGCCTTTTGCTGAGTTATCCTTTACGCGGTTAATTCCAACATCGATCAACACCACACCAGGTTTAATAAATGACTCATCAATAAAATTAGGAACACCAATGGCAGCGATAATGATATCAGCCTGTAATGCAAAATAAGGAATATCAGGTGTTTGCGAGTGACATAAGGTAACAGTGGCATTTCCTGTCGGATTTTTCAAACTGGCAAGGATCGAAATAGGTCGCCCAACTAGGTTGCTTCTGCCCACGACTACAACATTTTTTTCAGCCAAATTGATATTATAGTAATTAAAAATTCTCATGATCCCTTTAGGCGTGCAGGGAACGAAACGTGGAATTCCCATTGCCAGTTTGCCGGTATTTACAGGATGAATACCGTCCACGTCTTTGGCGGGATCAATGCGTTCAATGACCCTAATCGAATCTAAATGTTCTGGTAGCGGTAACTGAATCAGTATGCCATGAAATTTATTATTATTATTAAGTTGATCGATCAGCTTGAATAATTCATCTTCCTGAGCATCAGCGGGGAGTTCAAAGGTCTCAGAGTGGAGCTCAAGCTTACTAAATTTGCGCGCCTTGCTTCTAACGTATACCTTAGAGGCAGGATCATCTCCAACAATGATGACAGCCAAGCCTGGTACAACATTTTTTTCTTTAAGTGCCTTGATCTTTGGCGATAGTGTATCATATATATGATCGCTTACGGTTTTCCCAGATAATATTCGGGCTGGTGACATAATTACTTTACTGCCGCTTAAGGTTTACTCTGCTTCGTCTAAATGCTCATCTATCAATTCAATTAAAGACAGCAGACGGCCTTCAACATCCGTTGATGATGAATCTTTTTGACGCCGAATATTAAACAATTCATCAGAAATGTTCATTGCTGCAAGGATGGCAATTCGAGTTGATGATTGATCTGAACCAAGGTTTTCCTGAACTTCTTTCATTTTACTGTTTACATATTCGGCTATCCCTTTGATGTACTCGGCATTTGCGGGAGCTTTCACCGTGTATTCCTGTCCAAGGATTGTAACTTTTACTAAACTTGATGATTCATTCATTGCCTTACTACCTCGTGGTAGGATTCTTAGGTAAAATGTTATTTACGCAATTTAGCATTAAATTGTGATTCAATATTATTAATAATTTCATTTATTATTGGATATACATGTTTGTCTTCAAGTGTTTTGGAATCATCCTGAAAGACAATTTGGAAAAGAATACTCTTCTTTTCATTGCCCAGACTTTCATCCTGATAAATGTCAACCGGTTGAACTGATTTAATTAATTTTTGATCAATATTTCTGATCGTACCGATAACGGCCCCGGCGCTGATAGCTGAATCTAAAACAAAATTTAAATCTCTGGTAATTTTTGGATAAATCGATGGTGGTTGGTATTGTACTGGATTTTCAAGCAGTTTTAATATTTCATCGATATTCATCGTAAATCCAAAAACCTGTCCTGATTCTATCTTTAATAGGTCAATATAATTACTATCAATTTCACCAAAAACGCCAATATTTGTACCATTCACAGCAATCTTAAATGAATCGATAAATTCAACAGAATTCACTGCCTCAAAAACTGGTTTTTGATGAAATAACTTCTCTGCCAATGATTCAATTATACCTTTAACCGAATAGAATGAATGCTGCGCATTTGATTTTTCATATATGCTAACAGTTTTAGAATTACCGTGAATGATTCCGCTAACTAAGGAAGTTTCCTGAATGCCTGAAAAACCATCCTTAACCTGCTCGTGCACCTGTCCAAGTTCATAGAGCATAAGGTCAGGATTGCCAACTTTTATATTGTAGTCAATATTCTGCAATAATCCTGGTAAAAGTGAAGTTCTAATATTTGAAAGTTGTTCACTCAATGGATTGATTATAACGACTGGATTTTTCCCAATTGATTTGGCTTCATTCTCAGGTTGTAATGTATTGTTAAAACACTGTTGAAAACCCAGGCCGCCTAAGATTGAATGGATTTGATTAAAATTTTGATGCGGGTCGGTAACTGAATCATCGAATACGCCGGTAAAACTATTATTGATGGGGACAGAATCATACCCATAAAATCTAATTATTTCTTCAATTAAATCAATTTCACGCTCAAGATCGGGTCGAAAGCTGGGAGGTCTGCAAACCCACGAACCGTCAGATTTTTTCTTCCAATCGATATTTAGACCGGTAAGTATCTCCTCAATTTGCTTGGCTTCGATCATAAAGCCGGAAATCATTTCAAGTTTTTCGTTTCTTAATTTGATTTCAGGTGTAGATATATTTTTTGGATATGCATCAACCATCTTAGAAACAAGTTTTCCGTTGGCATATTCACGAAGTAGTCCAACAATTCTCCAGAAGGCAGTTACAGTTGCTTCCGGATCAGATCCGCGCTCAAAACGCCTGCTTGCTTCAGTCAACATTCCCAGAGATTTCGAACCCTTTCGAATTGTCACCGGATCAAAATAAGCGCTCTCAATCAGGACAGCCTTGGTTTCTTCCGTGACGGCTGTATTCAGTCCGCCCATTATCCCAGCCAGTGCTACTGACTTATTCCCATCGGTGATCAATAGGTGTTGATCATTTAACTTGTGTTCCAGATTATCAAGCGTGATAAACTTCTCGTCCTTTTTTGCTTTTCGGACTTGAATTGTATTTGTTGGTAGTAATTTAAAATCAAAAATGTGGGTGGGTTGCCCAAGTTCCAACAATACGAAATTTGAAATATCAACAATATTGTTGATGCTCCTCTGCCCTGCTGATTCAAGCAGCTTAATCATCCAATCTGGAGCTGGCCCGACCTTTATATTATCAACGACTCCCGCAACGTAACGGGGACAACCATCAGAATCATCAATTATTACTTTGATTTTCTCAGTATTTGTGCTATCAGGATAATCTGTATGAATTTCTGGAAGATTTAATTTACGGCCGGTTTTTAAAGCTATTTCACGTGCAATTCCTATGTGCGAAAGTGCATCGGGGCGATTTGGTGTGATATCTAAATCAAGCGTATCTAATTTTTTTTTAATATATTCTGAGAATGGGATTCCAACTGGAGTATCAAATGGTAGTTCAATGATACCCTCATGCTCATCGGATAAACCAAGTTCTCTTTCAGAACATATCATTCCTGCACTTTTTTCACCTCTAATCCTGGCTGCCTTAATTTTGATGTTGCCCGGCAGCATTGATCCGATTTTTGCCAGTACAACAAGTTGGTTTTCAGCCACATTTGGGGCACCACAGATAATTTTGTGATCATCCTCGCCATCATTGACCAGGCATATTTTCAATTTGTCGGCATTGGGATGATCGTTCACTTTTAAAACACGCGCAGTAACGATCAGTGGTGAATATTGGATTGTCTTTTGATCTTCTGCTTCAAGACCAAGCATGGTTAACAGATCGGCTAACTCTTGCGGTGATTCAGTTATATCGACATAGCGCTTGAGCCATTCAACCGATATAAGCATTAGAACTGCCCCAGAAAACGAATATCATTTTGATATAATATTCGGATATCATTAATCTTGTATTTCAGCATGGCAATGCGTTCAATCCCAAGTCCGAATGCATAACCTTGCCAGATTTCAGGATCATACCCTACATTTTTAAACACGTTCGGATCCACCATTCCACAACCCAGGATCTCCAACCATTGACCGCGATCAGAATCCCATATATCAACTTCTGCACTGGGTTCAGTGAATGGGAAATAGCTGGGTCGAAATCTAATTTTTATATCTTTACCAAAAATTTGTCTCACAAAATAATGCAAAATACTTTTCATCTCAGAAAATGTAACATGCTTATCAACGTATAATCCTTCGATCTGATGAAATAAACAGTAACTTTTGTAGCTAATTGATTCATTTCGATAAACGCGGCCTGGAACAATATAACGCAAGGGCGGATCCTGGTTTTCCATTAAGTGGATTTGTACATTGGATGTGTGCGTTCTTAAAACAGTATCAGGATCAACAAAAAAGGTATCCTGCATATCGCGTGCAGGATGATGTTTTGGAAAATTGAGAGCCGAAAAATTATGGTAATCGTCGTCAATTTCAGGTCCATAAGCGATTGAAAATCCGACCGATTTGAAGATATCCTTCAACTCGTCAGTAACTAATTCGATAGGATGCTTTGAACCAATTTTGTAAGCAACACCAGGCAGAGAATAATCAATATTCGGTTTAGATTTTGTCGCTGTAGCATATTTGAGGGTGTCGATCTTTTTTTGAAATGACGTGGAAAGTTCATTCTTCAATTCATTCAGCAGTTTTCCATATACTGGCCTTTCCGATTTCGAGGCCTGGCTCATCCTTTCGAACAACTGCGCAACCTGACCATTCCTTCCAAGAAATTTAACCCGCAGCGCTTCTATTAATTTTGGTTCATCCGGAAAAGACTCGATGGCAGCTCGGAATTCCGTCCGAACTACCTCGATTCTTTTTTTTAAAGACATTTGTATTTTATTTAATTGATTTTACCAAAGATGCAAAAGCTTCAGGATTATTAACCGCTAAATCTGATAGACTTTTACGGTTAATTTCAATTCCCTGATCTTTTATTCCGGCTATGAAAACAGAATAGCTTAAACCATGTTGCCGTGCCGCAGCGTTTATCCGTATGATCCAGAGACGGCGAAAATAGCGTTTCCTCTGGCGACGATCACGGTAGGCATATAACCCAGCCTTCCAGACCGCATCAATCGCGGATTTATATGTGCGGCTCCGGGCACCATAGTAGCCTTTGGCCTGCTTCAGTACTTTTCTGTGCCGACGATGACGTGGTACAGAACTATTTGATCTAGGCATTTATTACTCCTTTAGATACATAACATCCGACGAACTTTATTCACTTCAGAGCTGTCAAGGATTCCAGTTTTACGCATTTTTCTTTTAGCGTCTTTAGAACGACGGATTAACATGTGACTATGGTTTGCTTTATTGCGCTTAATTTTACCAGTACCGGTCAATTTAAATCGTTTTGCGGCACTTCTGCGCGTTTTCTGCTTAGGCATTCATTTCTCCTATTTCGCAGTAAGTATTAATGAAATTCTGCGTCCTTCCATGGGATTTCTCTTTTCAATTTCGGCAATATCAGAAAGCATTTCAATAACTCTGTTTACTACCAATTCTCCCAAGTCTAATCGGGACATTTCCCTGCCCCTATACATAATTGTTACTTTTAGTTTTGCTCCATCAAGTAAAAATTTACGACCCATATTTACTTTTGTTTCAAGATCGTGATCATCAATTCGTGGTCTAAGTCTTATTTCTTTCAATTTTACAACGTGTTGCTTTTTCTTACTCTGTTGCGCTTTTTTCTTTTCTTCGTATTTTAATTTTCCAAAATCGAGAATTCTACATACAGGCGGGTTTGCATTAGGCGAAACTTCGATTAAATCTAGATCAACATCCCGTGCTTGTTCTAGTGCCGTTTCCAGGCTGACAATGCCAACTTGTTCTCCATCAGCGTTAATAAGCCTTACTTCTTCTGCTCGGATATTTTCATTCACCCGTATTTTATTTATCTTTGCGATACAGATTCCTCCTCTGAGATATTTCTTCGGATAATTTAATAATTAGATCGGCCAAAGAGGTTGTTCCTAAGTCCCCTTCAAACCTTCTCCTTACAGCAACTTGCCCAGCCTGTTCTTCTTTTTCACCGACAATGAGCATAACATTAATTTTTGATATTTCTGCCTGCCTAATCTTAGCACCAATTTTATCAGGACGATCATCAAGATTTACGCGAAAACCTTTTTCAAATAATTCTTTTTCAATTTTTTTTGCATAGTCATTTGATTTCTCAGAAATCGGTAATATAGCAATCTGCACCGGTGCCAGCCATAACGGAAAATCTCCGCCGTAATGCTCAATTAAAAATCCAATGAATCTTTCATGCGTACTTAATGGTGCCCGATGAATGCAAATTGGAAATTCTTCTTGACCATTGGCATTTTTAAAAGTTAATCCAAATCGTTTTGGAATTTCAAAATCTACCTGATTTGTTGCCAGTGTAAATTCTTTACCGATTGCGCTCCAAACCTGAACATCAATTTTCGGGCCATAAAAGGCTGCTTCACCGGGAATCTCAACATATTCAATTTCACCTTCAGCAAGAGCTTCGCGTACCGCTTTTTCGGTCTCAATCCAGCTTTTTCCATCATCGACATATTTTTTGCCAAGATCAGCAGGATCATGCAGGCTCAAACGCATTTGATATTTATCTATACCAAATATATCGAAATAATATGTATATAAATTGCAGACCTTTAAAAATTCAGCTTTGAATTGGTCAGTCCTGCAATAAATATGGGCATCATTCATTTGCATGCTGCGAACTCGCATTAGTCCGAATAACTGGCCTGATTTTTCATAGCGGTAGCAGGTACCGTATTCCGATAATCTGACCGGAAGATCACGATAACTGCGTGGTGATGAGGCATAAATCTTATGATGATGCGGACAATTCATTGGTTTGATATAATAGTCAATTCCATCGACATCCATTGCTGGATACATGCTGTCTTTATATAGATCTAAATGACCCGATTTTTTATACAGATCACCTTTAGAGAGGTGCGGCGATCGAACTTGTTTGTAACCCTCTTTTCGTTCAGTTTCTTTTGCAAGCTTCTCCAATTCCTCAATAATGACGGTACCGTTTGGTAGCCACAAGGGCAACCCTGGACCAACTTCATTGTCAAAAATGTAAATTCCTAACTCTTTCCCAATTTTACGATGATCCCTTTTCTTAGCCTCCTCAAGGAAATGCAAATAATCCTTGAGCGCCTTTTTAGAGGCAAAAGCCGTCCCGTATATTCGTTGCAGCATTTTGTTTTTTTCGTCTCCGCGCCAATAAGCACCAGAAGCGTTGAGCAATTTAAAATATTTTATTTTACCGGTTGACGGAACATGCGGGCCTCTGCAAAGATCGGTAAAATCATCCTGCTGGTAAGCAGATATTTGATCACTATCATCAATTTCGCTGATAATCTCGACCTTGTAAGACTCACCCATCTCCTTGAATAATTTGATGGCATCGCTTTTTTTAAGGGCTAATCTTGAAACCGGGAAGTTTGCTTTTGCAAGTTCTTTCATTCTCTGTTCAATCTTCATCAGATCGTCTTCTGAAAAGGTACCTTCAATATCAAAATCGTAATAAAAACGATTTTTGATTGCGGGGCCGATTGTTACCTTTGCCTCTGGGAAAAGTGATTTTACAGCATGCGCCATAAGGTGCGCTGTGCTGTGCAGTAAAATCGAGTGCCCCTCCTCACTTTCACCAGATAATATTTCAATTTTTGCATCTTCATTTATTTGATAATTCAAATCGACTAACTTATCGTCAACTTTGGCCGCGATCATATCATGCATCCTTGGAATGCCCACACTTTGTCCAAGTTCGAGTGGCGTTATGCCTGCTTGAAACACGTGCGTAGAATTATCCGGTAATTTTAAAGTGATTTTGCTCATGCTTTAGATGGTAGAGAAATACAATTTATAATGTAAAACAGGAAAATTGAGGATGTAATTCTTCCTTGCCCTCTATTAAGAGAGCTTGGAAAGATTTTATTCTATAGGCTGTAATCATTAAAAAATGCTTTTCAAATTACCGTCGAAATTGGGCTGATTTAATTAACTTTATCAAGGAAAATTGATCTGTATGTTTAATGTCAAAAACCATCAGTAATATTGCATATAGCGGAGAGGGAGGGATTCGAACCCCCGGTACCCGAAGGTACACTGCATTTCGAGTGCAGCGCGATCAACCAGACTCTGCCACCTCTCCGATTTCAAGCTATTAAAAATTACGAGTTTCTTTTTGATTTGAAAAATGATTGCATTAATGCTAAAGATTCTACCTCCATCACCCCACCCTGGACTGCAACGGGGTTTTTAAAGCTGGGATCACTGCATAATGCATAACGCGATCCACAACAGCCCTCTGCTTCATCATAACTCCCGAAAATCACCATCTTTAATCTGGCATTTATGATTGCACCAGTGCACATGGCGCAAGGTTCCTTGGTGGCGTAAATGATGCAATTCGTTAAACGCCAGTCCTGCAAAGTGTTGGCAGCGGCAGAAATGGCAATAATTTCGGCATGCGCTGTTGGATCGTGCATACTTTCGCACTGATTATGTCCCTTACCGATGATCTGATTACCTTTTATCACAATAGCACCAACCGGTATTTCGCCCAATCCAAATGCTAATTCTGCCTGTCTGAGGGCGAAATTCATCCATTTGGTGTGCTGCTCTATTGGATTCTGAAAATCAGTGGGTGAGTTCATAATAAATAAAAATATTATTTCTGGGCTTTTTCAATCTTTGCCCAGGTGTCGCGCAGTGAAATTGTTCGATTAAATATTAGTCTATTTTGCTCTTTAGAATTTTGATCAATAATAAAATAACCGGTGCGTTCAAACTGATAACGGTCGCCTGGTTTTCCAGTGAGAATGCTTGGTTCAATTTTACAGTTATTTAATATTTTCAGGGAATCAGGATTTATGTTCGATTTCCAATCTTCACCGCTTTCTGATTTCATCGGATGGGCAACCTTATACAGTCTATCATATAATCGTACTTCGGCATCTATGCCATGCTTAGCAGAAACCCAGTGAATAGTGCCTTTAACTTTTCTGGGTTTTGCGCCTGTTCCGCTTTTAGTATCAGGATCGTAGGTACATTGAATTTCAGTTATTTCACCGGTTGCCTTATCCTTGATTACGTTAATGCACTTAATGATATAGGCATACCGCAGTCTGACTTCCCGGCCAGGAGCAAGACGGAAATATTTATCAGGAGGTTCCTCCATGAAATCACTGCGTTCAATAAATATTTCCTTTGAGAATGGAATTTTTCTTGATCCCATTGCAGGATCTTCAGGATTATTAATTGCCTCCAATTCCTCAACTTGACCTTCAGGATAATTCGTAATAATTAATCTGACCGGGTCTAATACGGCAAGTTTGCGAGGGACGATTTTGTTTAGATTTTCGCGAATTGTATGCTCAAATTTCGCGATGTCAATTATACTTTGACGTTTAGCCACTCCGGTACCCGACACGAATTTAATTATAGCTTCTGGAGTTACCCCGCGTCTCCTTAATCCTGTAAGCGTCGGCATTCTAGGATCATCCCAGCCATCGACATACTTTTCTTCAACCAACTCACGCAATTTTCGTTTACTGGACACAGTGTGGCTCATGATCAGCGGAGCGAATTCAATTTGCTGGGGATGGTGAATTCCAATGTTATCCAAAAACCAGTCATATAAGGGACGATGATCTTCAAATTCTAAAGTGCACATTGAGTGTGTGATATTTTCGATAGAATCGGATTGGCCATGCGTAAAATCATAGGTTGGGTATATGCACCATTTGTCGCCGGTTCTATGGTGCGTGGAACGCAAAATGCGGTACATGATAGGATCACGCATATTCAAATTACCTGACGCCATATCAATCTTGGCACGAAGAACCCGACGACCATCTTCAAATTCGCCGGACTTCATTTTTCTAAATAATGCCAAGTTCTCGGGAATAGAACGGTTTCGGTAGGGACTTTCTTTACCAGGCTCAGTGAGTGTTCCGCGAAATTCCCTTATCTCCGCTGGACTTAAATCGCATATATAAGCTTTACCTTTTTCAATCAGGATTTCAGCGAAATCATATAATTTTTCAAAGTAATCCGAGGCATAATACAGCCGGTCCTCCCAATCAAACCCTAGCCAGCGAATATCCTCCATTATTGATTGGACATACTCTTGGTCTTCTTTGACAGGATTGGTGTCATCAAAACGTAGATTTGTTAATCCATCATTTTCTGCCGCTATCGTAAAATCAAGGTATATTGCTTTTGCATGGCCAATATGCAGGTAACCGTTAGGTTCTGGTGGGAATCTGGTGTGAACGCGACCGTCATACTTTTTGGTATTGTTGTCATCGGCAACAATGGTTCGAATAAAATCTAATGATTTTTTTGATTCATTTAATTCTGATTTGTTCAATTCGCAGTTCCTTGATAATATTTTTCATAAAAAATTTAAAGAATATTAATATTTTGACCTTACGCTATTTAATTTATTTTGAAAAGAAAAATTCCTCCAAAATATTAGAAGGAATTTGTAGCCCGTAGGGGAATCGAACCCCTATTACAAGATTGAGAATCTTGCGTCCTAACCGTTAGACGAACGGGCCAGATTGTACGCCCGGAAGGATTCGAACCCTCAACCTCCTGGTCCGTAGCCAGGCACTCTATCCAGTTGAGCTACGGGCGCATTAATTTCACTATTGCTGGGGAGCAGGGATTCGAACCCCGATAGCCAGAACCAGAATCTGGTGTCTTGCCATTGGACGACTCCCCAATAGCTATGAATTATTTCAAAAAACGCTGCCAAAATTAAGGCGGGTTTTTATACTGGACAATTCCCTTTTGTTTTAAACGTGTAAACTTATTTTAGCAGAATTGCGGTTCTTTTCATAATCGTTACCTGCTTTAAAGATCGAGTAAAACAATCCTGATTTATATAACAAGGATAAATGCGGGATAATAAAAATATTAATCAGCTAATGGTAAGACCAGTGAAGCTGCGCTCATTCGTCTCAGACAAGTCTCTTTTCCTAATAACTCCATCAATGCAAATAAGGATGGCCCGGCTGCAGTTCCACTAATCGCTAATCTGGTTGGGTGGATCAAATTAGCGGCAGATACCTGTTTTGCATCGCTAATTTTCCGTAAAATAATCTCAAGTGTATCTTTATTCCAATTACTTATATCACGTAATACATGAATATACTCTGATATTATATCGTTTATTGAATTGTCCTTCCAGCGTTTTCTGACAGCTTTTCCTTCATATTCAATTGGATCATCAAAGAAGTAATTTGTTTTCTCATCCAATTCAACCAATGATTT
>PVMS01155918.1_pt1 | contig 13881 bp, 15 predicted proteins | sample 1853461 | NCBI WGS metagenome assembly PVMS01 (sample SAMN08582032, study PRJNA380276) | Marine sediment metagenome, whole genome shotgun sequencing project. | isolation source: ocean sediment barecode stripped | collected 2017 | reverse complement strand
CCTGATCCAACGGATTTGGATCAAGGATGAAGGATGCTTCTAAAGAGGGCGTGATAGAGGAAAGATTTTTATGGTAATAGAACAATCACTAGATAAGCTCCATCGGCATATCAATTATTTGCGTCTGTCGGTGACCGGTTCCTCCCAGGTATCCGTTCGGCCATTGCAGTGGTCGGAGGCATCATGCACCTCAAAGGGATTAGGGTGACCCTCCTGGCGTTTCTCAGTTGTGCGGTCTGGAATCTTATCTGGATCCTCTTGGGTTTTGGGCTCGGAAGCAACTGGGATATCATCGAGGCGCGCCTTTCCGAGTTGAGAAAGACATATTACGTAACCCTGCTGATTATGTTCGTCCTGTTTTTGGTATTTTTCATTGTCTGGAAATGGAACCGAAAACGAAAACGAATCAAGACCTCTTGAAGGGCCTTCCATCAAATCTAAAAGTTTGATTTTCCCAAAATTGGATATTATATTAATCAAGTAGCCCGTTAACATCCTGATCCAACGGATTTGGATCAAGGATGAAGGATGCTTCTAAAGAGGGCGTGATAGAGGAAAGATTTTTATGGTAATAGAACAATCACTAGATAAGCTCCATAGGCATATCAATTATTTGCGTCTGTCGGTGACGGACCGTTGCAATTTGAGGTGTATGTACTGCATGCCTGAAGAAGGCATCCCCTTTCTCCCCCATCGGGACATTCTCACCTATGAGGAAATGCTCCGCTTAGTCAAGATTTCGACGCGTTGCGGCATCCGAAAAGTCAGATTGACCGGCGGGGAACCTCTGGCCCGCAAGGGATTCATAAATTTCCTTGAAAGGTTGAGTGATATTGATGCCTTGGATGAAATCACACTGACGACCAATGCTGTTTTGCTCAAGGAATATGCGGCCGATATCATGGACTGTGGTATCTGCCGGATCAACATCAGCCTGGACTCCCTCAAGCCGGAACGGTTTTTCCACATAACGGGGCGAGATCAATTTGATAGGGTCTGGGAGGGCATTCAAGAGGCGGAGCGCATGGGTTTCAATCCAATCAAGATTAATGTTGTTGCAATCAAAGGCGTCAATGATGATGAAATTCTGGATTTTGCGCGTCTAACCAGGGAAAAGCCTTATCATGTTCGTTTTATCGAGCTTATGCCTGTGGGAAAGGAAAATATGTGGAGTGTTGACAAATTTATATCCACGGAGGAAATCTTTGAACGGATCCAAACCCTGGGTGCCCTAAAACCTGTCCTATCCAGCCCTTTGGACGGACCTGCCGACAGATTCGTTCTTGAGGGGGGTAAAGGGGAGATCGGATTCATAGGCGCGTTAAGTCAACATTTTTGCGATAGCTGTAACAGACTGCGGCTGACAGCAGAGGGCCAATTAAGGAGCTGTCTTTTTTCCGATCAGGAGATCGATATGAAGACGCCATTGAGGGAAGGGAGAGAAGACGACTATCTCGTCAATTTGATCGGATATGCTATCGAAAATAAACCTGAAGAACATGGGCTTATCAAATCAGGTCCCCGAAAATGCATCAGACAGATGTCTACAATAGGGGGGTAAAGTAAAAACGATAGAGGTTTGAGGAGCGGGCCGGTTGTAAAGAAATGAGCATTAACAACCGGCACGCTTGAGGCGTTAGGCAACAAGTTTTTACCTCTAACCTCTGGCGAAGCGATTCTTCGACATTCTTTATTCCCTGGAATCATGCCTTCTCAATCAGGACGGTCCAGTATTCTCCCACCTTCTCCTGGTTCAACACTTTGTTTCCTTCTAATTTGGTCGAACGTGGGACATTGTCGGCCGGCTCGCCGTCGTCGAGCCACACCTCCAGAGTTTCACCGGATTTCATGGCGGCCATTGCGATCTTGGTCTTTACAAAATTAATCGGACACTTGGTCCCGCGCAGGTCTATGAATTTATCCGCACCATTATTGCGATTCCTTTGATCGCCATCCTTCGATTCATCGATAGGCATCTTCTCCTCCATGTTGAGCTTAATATTTTTGTTGTTCCGGGGAAGTGCATGGTGCTACCCATACATTCTAAGGGACCTGTGGTGTCTTCCCCAAGGGCGATACCGAGATTTTTCCCGGGTTCAGACAATATCCAGGGGCTTAGGTGTTACGATCCCATTTTTTATTGTAAACGCAGCACAGGTCCTATCCTCATTTTCCAGGGAGACGATCACATAAATGATTGAGGAATCATGAGCCAAACGAATATCTTCCTCCGACGGCCGAGCCGGAGATGCAGGATGGCTGTGGTAGACGGCGATCAGGTCTGATCCATTGGCACGGACGCTTTTAGCGACCTGGAACTGTTCCTTGGGATCCAAGGAAAAATGAGTTTCACTCTTGTCCACATTGGTCATCTTATAGTGGGATGTGATGACGCCCTCTTTTCCGGCAAGATATCCGCATGCCTCCAAAGGGGCTTCCTCTTCAGCCTGCTCATAGATCATTTCTAAAATGCCCTTTGATATTTTCATAGCTTCAAATCACAGACGGTCTGTTCATAATCGATCAGCGAGGTTATCTGCGGGCTTTCACCGCAGACAGGACATTCCACCCTCTTTTTAATTTTCAAGTTCCTGAATTCCATTTTGAGTGCGTCGAACGTCTGGAGGCGATTGGCCAGCAGGTCTCCCTTCCCGAGAATATATTTTAATGTCTCTGTGGCCTGAAGGGTTCCGAGCACACCGGCCAGCACACCGAGCACGCCCGCCTGGCTGCAGGTAGGAACGGCGTCGGGCGGCGGGGGTTCCGGAAATATACACCGCAGGCAGGCCGACTCTCCCGGGAGAACCGTCATGGTTTGCCCGTTGAAACGGAGTATCCCGGCATGAGAATAGGGCTTTTTTGTGATGACGCAGGCATCGTTGATCAGGTATTTGGCCGGAAAGTTGTCTGTCCCATCGACGATGAAATCGTAATCCGAAATGATTTCCAAAACATTATGGGCCTCCACGCGTTCCTCGCGGATATGGACCTGGACATCGGGATTCAAAAGATTAATCTTTTCCTTGGCGGATTGTACTTTGGTACGATCAATATCAGAGGTAAAATGGACGATCTGCCGTTGTAGGTTTGTCATGTCCACCACGTCCCCGTCGACGATTCCAATGGTTCCGACGCCGGCCGCGGCGAGGTAATAGAGGATGGGCGAGCCCAGCCCTCCGGCGCCGATCACCAGTACTTTTGCCTCCAATATTTTTTGCTGGCCTTCAATGCCCACATCGGCCAAGATCAGGTGTCTGCTGTATCTATGAATTTGTTCTTCATTCAGTTCCATTTTGATAATCCTCAAATTTTATGCAGGGCTTGTTCAATGTCCTCCATCAAGTCTTCAACGTCCTCGATGCCGACAGAAAGCCGAATCAGGCCGTCACTGACATCCATGGTTTCCTTTTCTTCCTTGGTATATTCCTGGAAAAGTGTGGAAGCGGGGTGAATGATCAAGGTCGTGTTGTCTCCCAAATTGGAGGCCCGCCTGATGATTTTCAAATGATTTAGAAAACCAAAACAGGTCTTTTTATCGGGCAGTTCAAAGGTCAGCACCCCACCAAAATGGTTGTTAAATTGTTTTTTGGCCAGGGCATGGAAAGGGGAATCCGGCAATCCCGGGTAATTGACCCGGATTACCTTATCATGCCGGGCTAAATAACCGGCCAGCGCCAATGTATTATTGCAGGCTTTTTCGACCCTGAGAGAGAGGGTTTCCAGTCCGAGACTTTGTAGAAAGGCGATTTGTGGCGCCATACAGGCGCCCAGGTCCCGGTAGACCTCCTTTCGCAAACGGGCCAAAAAAGACAATTCCCCCAGCTTCTTATAATCTTCCAAGCTTGGAAAACCGGACCATTGGCAGTTGCCCAGGTCGACGATGACACCGCCAATACTGGTGGCGCCTCCTGAAATTAATTTGGTGGACGAATGGATAACAAGGTCAACTCCAAACTCTTTTCCCTTGAACAGGTAAGGGGTCGTTACCGTCCCGTCAACAATGACGGCGATGCCATGGCCCAGGGCCTCTCTTTTCTCACGGGTGATTTCCACAAGCTTTGTAATATCCGGGACATTCATCTTGGGATTGGAAATGGTCTCTAAAAACAGCGCACGGGTTTTTTCATCGATGGCTTCGCGAATCTGATCCAGGTCGTCTATATCCACAAACCGGGTCTCAATTCCGAAATTTTTAAGGGTTTTCTTAAAAAAGGAATACGTATTCCCAAATAATGAGTTTGCGGAAACGATGTTTTCCCCTTGCTTCAATAGATTGAAAAAAACATTGGAAATGGCCGCCATCCCGGAGGCCGTTGCGACCGTTGCCCTGCCATCTTCAAGCCCGTTCATCTTCCGTTCAAAGGCCTCCACCGTGGGGTTGGTGACCCGGCTGTAGGCATGGGCCGGTTTTCTAAAGGCAAAGGCGTCTTCAATATCCTCCGCAGATTCAAAATGAAACGCTACGCCCGCATAGATCGGGTAGCGAATGGCCCTGTGGATATCCTCTTTCAGGACATCTCCGTGAACGGCTTTTGTATCAAAACCAGGTTTATCCATAATCCTCACCCTCTGGCCTGCCCACCCCCCATGAAAAAAAGAAACTCGATCTGGTCATTTTCCTTGAGTTGGGTGCTTTCAAAATCGGCCCTGTTCAGAATTTCATTATTGAGCTCAACTGAGACCATCTCCGGCGTTTCAATGCCTCTTATTTTCAACAGATCGGTTATGTTTACGACATCAGAGACCGTCTCCTCTTTCCCGTTTATGGTCAATTGCATCTTTTCTCCTTTCCGGATCTAAGTAAACAGTTTGAACAAGGTCCATGAGGCTTGTCACCTGGGGCCTATTTTTTCCAAACCTGTGAAGCCTTTAAATATTATAAGTAATGGCCCCATTCTCCTTGGACAGGACGTCGGCTTCCCTATGTTGGATTTCGGAAAAGTCTACCTTGTCGATGACGGACGAAATGGCCTCCTCAACCTCCTCCAAAATCCCGAAAAAACTGTTCCGGGTCATCCCATTATTACCAGGCAAGCCATCATTTGGATGAGCGGTGTAAAAAAGCGAAGGTTCCATCACTCGAATAATTTCCCCCACAGTGATGCCTTTCGGAGGCCCGCACAAAGAATACCCGCCATTTGGTCCTTTCTTGCTCTGGATGAAGCCCCCTTTTTTTAATCGGGTCAGGATCTGTTCAAGGTATTTCGGAGGTATGTTTTGTCTTTCAGCAAGATCGGTGATGTGCACCAGGTTGTTTTGGAAGTGATTCGATAAATCAAGGATCACTTTCAGTGCATAGTGACATCTAAGAGAAATTTTCATATCTCAAACAGCTTTTCCTGGGTTTTTGTTTGGACGCCATTCAAAGTTTTTTGTTCATTCATTTAGAATACTGTACTTATAGACTATAATTTTTCTCTTGTCAAACACTTATTATACTGAAAATTAAAATAATATTATTTTTTTTAATTTTTTTCTGTAAATAGCCTACCTAAAATGTAGATTAATTTTAATTATATTATAAATAAAAAGGCCAAAATCAAAATACCCTTGCTTTGCAGGGGGATGAACGGACAAGAGGCCTTTGAGGTGTAAACCCAAATTGGTCAGGCTTTATCATTACCGGGGGTTCGTTAAGGGGTTGCCGTAGAGCCCTCACCCATTTTGGTGAGATGCCGGGTCTCGAAGGCGGGAGGTTTATTCTGGATGAAGATCTTCTCAGGAATGGATGTGTTAAAGACAATTTTCATGTTTTTAAGGACCAATCTCCTCTTTTCTCCTTTGTGGGAAACACCAACTTCACGGGCATAAGAGATGCCCCCATTTTCCTGAAAATCAGAAAATGACAATGTAATTTGCTTGTCTGGAAACCGGACTGATTTGGGCAACTGGGTTTCAGGATATAGATCAATTACTTCCACTTCCTCGCCCTCCCTGAGGTACAGGCTGATTTGATCTTTCTTCAAAGATTTAACATAATCATGGCTGACAAGATTGGGATATCCCCTCAGGGTCCCCCAGACGAATTCGGGGTCAATATCTCCTGGAAAAAATTTTGAGAGGGATTCCGGTGTGAATGGTGCATGATATAAGGTCTTGTCCTTGAAAGAGAGCACCTCCAGTCTCTTTTGATCAATCAGGATATGAAGAAGGGGTTGTCCCCATGTTTGAGTGATCTCGATCTTCATCTTAAAGGGGCTTTTTTTCCCCACCACGAGAATATTGGCCTCTGCTTGACCATACCAGGCGCTGGCCGCTATGAGGCCATGGGCATAGAAAGACTGGACCATATTCTCCTGTTCCCGAATGCTTGTAATGATTCTTTTCGTTGTTTGATCGCTGAGGGGCTTTTGAATCGGAGCTTTAGAAACAGTCGTACAATTGGGGATAAGACATAGAAGGTACGAAATTATCAGGGGGTAAAGCAGGGGCTTCGAACCCAATTATTGTAACTCCTTTCAGTGAAAAAGCCAGCATTCATCCGAACTAGAAGGAAAACAAATGACCGCAAGGTTTTAGAACATACGTCTTAATTATTATGGGCTTATTCAGGCTGTCAGGCTGAAAGTGTTAAACATACTGAAACAAAGTTTCAGCCGGACAGCAGAACACCTCGCCCTTTATTCCAATACCGCCTTTACCTTTTCAATCTTTTCTTTGATCATCTCTTCATTTGGATGGTTCAAGGAGAGGGCTTTTTGATACATCTCAAGAGATTTTTTATACTTCTTCGTACTAAAATAGACATCCCCTAAATGCTCACTAACAGTGGGGTCATCAGGTATCAAAGTAAAGGCTTTTTCCAGAGATTGGATAGCCTCATCATACAGTCCTTTTTTGTAATAGACCCAACCAAGACTATCTATGATATAACCACTTTCCGGTTTCATTTTTAGGGCTGACTGTATCAATTCCATGGCTTCATTCAACCTTACACCCTGTTCGGCATAGGTATAGCCTATGTAATTGAGTGCATCTGCGTGTTTCGGATCAATCCCAAGGACTCTTCTCATCTGTTCGATAGATTTTTCTTTTTGTCCCATTTTATCAAACACAACACCGAGTCGAAAGATCAGTTCGACGCTTTTATCATCCTGCTTCAGGCCCTCTTCTAACACTTCAATGGCGTCACCAAATTCCTTTTTCTTTTCGAGAAGTGTGGCTTGCATGAGGTAGAGTTCAGTTTTTCCTCTCTCTTTTTCGATCGCCTCCTGAAGGAGGCTCAATGCTTCATCATACTTTTCCTGGCTATCAAGGATATAGGCCATGTGTAATTGTGCGCTGACAAAATATCTTGAGTCTTTATTTATCAACCGGAAATGATCGAAGGCTTTTTCAGTCTCCCCCTTCTCTTCATAGGCCAAAGCAAGAAAATATCGAGTTTCGTGATCTGAAGGGAAAGCGGAAACGATCAGATTAAGTTCTTCAATCGATTCATCCAATTTCCCATGACGAAGATAGATGCGCCCCAGGATTTGACGGTCCCGATCTCCAGGATTCGAATGCGCCTTGAGCTCTTCCATCTTCTGCTTGGCCTGATCCTCCCGGCCGAGTTCAAAATATACATTTATGAGCCTTTCACGGGCGACCGAATTGGCGGGATAATAACTCAGCAATTTTTCATAGGCGACCATCGCTTTTTCGTAGTCTTTCGACATCTGATACAGAATGCCCAGATCGAAAAGGGCATGCTCCATCCTGGGATTTAGTCTCAGGGTGTCTTGATAGGCTTTTTCCGCCGCCCTGTAATTACGCAATTCCAAATGTATCCTACCCCTGTAGTAGTAGCCGATCACCAAATTGGGATCTCCTTGGAGAAGGGTGTTCAAATGCTCCAGAGCGGCCGTAAACTGGCCTTTTTTTATGAGTATGGTTGTCAAGATGAGTCTTACTCTTGAGTTTTGAGGATCCATCTCGAGCACTTTTTGATACTCACTAAGTGCGGATTTATCATCTCCTGAAAGCGAATAAATGTCGGCCAATTGCAGACGTTTCTCGATATTATCGGGATCGGTCTTTATACCCCTTTTTGCATATTCTATCGCTCCCTCATAATCTTTCATTTTTTTAAGATAGGTGACCATCTTTTGGTTGAGGTAAAAGGAATCGGGATCATTCTCAAGCGCCTTTATCAAGTAATCCCTAGCTTGCTTAAAATCGCCATATGCATCATTGAGAGAGGCCATGAGAAAATTTGTATAAGCCGCCTGAAGCTTATCTCTTTCAAGGCCAAGCATGCCCTGGGCAGGGGAAACTCTACGAGATTCCGGGATTGTCGACAAAGACTCAAACCCTGTACAGGCTCCGCCTATACTGAGAAAAAGAAGGAGGCCGATACAATAGAATAATTTGCTTTCGTTTTTATGGTGTCGTTTTGTGGAACCCATTTTTTAAATCACTATCCTATTCATGTCGGGGTTGTCAGTTGATGTTACTTCATAAAATTTGAGAAGTTCTCCTCAAAGTTGGGAATTTCTTCTATGAGCCACTTTCTTATGGCTTTGATGATCCTTTCTTGGATCTGGCGAATCCTTTCACGAGAGATGTGGTATCGGTCCCCCAGTTCTTGGAGGGTCAAGGGACTCTCTGCCATGATCCGATTATCAAAGATATCCAATTCCTTCCCGGCGAGCCCTTCCCTGTATTCTTTCAATTTTTCTAAAAGGAGTTCCCGGCTCTGTTTTTCGGAGAGCGCCTCATCGATCGCCATGCCCGGGTCGGGTAAAAAAGACCCATAAACCTCTTTTCCCTCCATCCCTATAGGGGCATTGAGGGAAATTTCCCCGCTTCCCAGGCGCTGGCTCATCTCCTCAACCTCTTTTTCTTTGACATCAAGGCGCTCAGCGAGGAGCCTCGTTTCAGGTTCATAGCCCTGTGATATCAGTTTATCCCTTTCCTTGGCCAAGTTAAAGAACAATTTCCGCTGCGTCTGTGTTGTGCCTATTTTTACCATTTTCCAATTTTCCATAATAAATTTGAGCATATAGGCCTTGATCCAAAATGAGGCGTAGTACGAAAATTTAATCCCCCGGTATGGATCAAATTTCCTGACAGCCTGCAGGAGACCGACATTACCCTCTTGGATTAGATCCAGAAGACTCTTGGTCCAATAACGATGAAAATCCATAGCAATCTTGACCACCAACCTCAGGTTGGAGGTAACCAGCCGGTAAGCGGCTTTCTCATCGTTTTTTTCCCTTACCCGTTTGGCCAATTCCACCTCTTCTTCTCTCGTCAGCAAAGTATAATGCTTGATCTCCATCAGGTACATCTGAAGAGGATCGTAAGGGACAAGGGATCTCTTTTCAGATTGGACGACCGGGCTGAGCAGAGGGGCAACCTCGGGAGTGGTGTTTTTGTCCCTACTTCTCAAATCTTTTTTGACAGGAGTCTTTTTCTCTTTTTTTTTCATGATGAGCGGTATATTAGCCTGATTTTCGGAAAATAATAACACCGATTTCAATGTGAAAAGGGGGATGGACAACAGTATTTGTCACAAGGCAAGGGGCTCCCCAGGCAGGGTGCCTTTAATGAATCATTTTCACGCCATTACTGCAGGACAATTCTGAGATATCTTTTTTTCCCTCCCCTTAGCAAAATAGAATCATTCATTATATCTTTTATATCAATAATCTGGTCAAAAGTCACAATCCTGTGATTGTTTATATATCCTCCCCCCTGTTTGATAAGGCGGCGTGCTTCCCCCCTGCTCTTACAGAGCCCAACTTTTTCAAAGAGGAGATAGGCCGGGATCCCCGGTTCGAGTTCATCCGCCACTAAAGGATGTTTGGGCACTGATTCGGACAGTGCTTCTGTATCTGTTCCAAATAGCTGATGGGCGGCTAGCTTGGCCTTTTCCGCTTCAGCTTTTCCATGGCAGAGTTTGGTCGCCTCATACGCAAGGACCTCTTTGGCATGTCGCATATCCGCCCCCTGGAGGGCTCCCAATCTCTTGACCTCTTTCATGGGAAGAAAGGTGAAGAGGGCCAAAAAACGCTCAATGTCCTTGTCATCCTGGTTTATCCAATACTGATAATAATCAAAAGGGGAGGTCATTTCCGAATCGAGCCAAACGCTTCCCTTATGGGTTTTCCCCATTTTAATACCGGATGCGGTGGTGAGAAGGGGGAAGGTGATGCAGTGAATGACTTCCCCTTCCAGGCGCCTGGTCAGATCTACGCCGGCTAAAATATTTCCCCACTGATCATTTCCGCCCATCTGAAGCCGGCAGTCGTAATGCTTGAAGAGATGCCAAAAGTCATAGGCCTGAAGCAACATGTAATTGAATTCGATGAAATTAAGTCCGGTCTTAAACCTTACCTTGTAACTCTCAGCGGCCAACATTCTGTTTACGCTAAAAAATCGGCCGATATCACGCAGGAATTCTATGTAATTCAATTTTGTCAACCAGTCCGCATTGTTGGCCATGAGCGCCTTGCCGTTCTCAAAGTCAAGAAAACGAGACAGTTGCTCCTTCAGCCCCTCGGCATTTTTGTCAATCTCCTCCCTTTTCATAATGGGACGGAGTTCCGTCTTTCCGCTGGGATCCCCTACGAGGGTGGTGCCACCACCCACCAATGCGATCGGTCTGTGTCCGGCTCTTTGCATATGAGCCAGGGACATAATGGGGACAAGATTACCCAGATGGAGACTTCTGGCGGTCGGATCAAATCCTATATAGCATGTGGTCGGCTCTTCAAGAAGATCACGAACTCCTTCCTCATCGGTGACCTGTTCGATGAAACCCCTTTCTTGAAAAATATCGAAAACGTTTTCCAAATTATTGCTCACACTTTGACCCTTCAAAATTTTCAGGGAGTTTCAACCTGACCACCCTACCCAGATCGCCCAGGTTTTCAAGCCTCTTTTCGTTGAAATCAAATTCAATCCCGGCGGCATTTCCGACCAATACATTAAAACCGTCCATACCTTTCCACTGAGGCCTGCTGCCCGGTTGGAATATGTATTCTTTTGGTTCCTGATCGTCCACACAAATTCTTATCCAGGTTCTGGCCTTCACATGACCGGTAAGGACAAAGCGTGCTTCGCCCTCTTCAGTCTCAGATGCCGGCTCAGTGGTTTTGGGAGCGATCGCCATTGGTTCTGCCGGCGTCTCGGCCTCCAACGAAGCCACCTCCAACGCTTGTTCTTTTTGATCGGTCTGATCCGGTTCCACTTTGGTTTCCTTGGTAATCTCCTCTATCTCAATCTTGACCTCCGGTTTTTTCGGTTCCGGGACTTCAGTTTTCATGGCGGTTGAGGGCTCCCGCCGTGGTTCCGGAGGGGGCGTTATTTCAGGCTGAATGGGGGAGATGGAAAAAGGATATAATATCCACAGGATCAGGACAGCAACCCCAATCAGTAAAGATGCCAGAAAAAAGAGCGGACCAATCTTGGCTTTGGGACTTTTTACAAGGGGTTTGGGGAGCGACGACTTTAAGGGCATGCTTCTTTCATATAACTCAAGGGCCCTTTTCTCATCAATCCCGAGAACCTGTGCATATGAGGATATAAAACCTCTAACGAATACCTCGGAAGGCAGATTTTCCCAATCCTCATTTTCCAAGGCCTCTACAAAGTGCTTTCTGAGACGGGTGACCTCAACGATCTGTTCCAGGCTGAGGCCCATTCTTTTCCGCTCTCGTTTGAACAGCTCTCCCAGCCCGATGGCTTTTGGGGATTCTGTTTCAACCTCTCTTGCTTCCTTCTTTGGGCTCTTTTCTTGATCTTTTTTCGACATAAACAACCTGGTATTTTCTAAATATGAACCTTGCTTCGTTTACTAAAGGCAAATACGACCTGAACGAAACGCACTACAAAACCTGTTATGTTCTGTACACAGAGCCTGAAGAACCAAAACCGAATGATTCAGCTGTGGGCCAGGGAACATGAGGTCCCTGGGATCCAAAGACTTACCCGTTAAAAGATGATTTTCGTATACGAACGCTCCCTGAGCTCTTTAATCCAGGCCTTGTACCTTTTGTCAATTTCCTCCTGGTATAAAATCCCGTAAATGGCATCTTCGACGTCCTCAAAGGATTTTGCCTTGCCGCCATCTTTCTTGACCATCATGATGATCTGGATACCCTTTGGCATGATGATGAGATCGCTGAAACCCCCTTCCGGTATCACCTCAAGGATTTTCTTCAATCCGGGATTCAGTTCATCTAATTTAAAAACACCCAGATACCCCCCATCCTCTGCACCGGGACCTTGAGAAAATTTTCTTGCCAAATCCTTGAAATCCTCTCCGGCTTTTAATCTGGCCAGAATATCCCCACCCTTTTTTTCGATTTCAAGGGATTCTTTTTCATCATCCGGATTCTTAGGAAGCAGAAAAATACTGGCGAGGTGAACCTTCATCTCCTCATTGAACCTATCCTTGTTTTCCTCGTAATACTGGGTCATCATCTCTTTCCTAATAAGAATCCTTGATCTGACCTCTAAGTTGACTAACCGGATGCGCTCCAACTCTCCCTTCATGTTTTCTCTATATTTTTCAAGCGATAAACCTTCACTTTGGAGTCTGGATACAAGGTCCTCCTGGGTCCACTTATTATCGCTTTTCATCTTTTCAATGGCGTTGTCGATTTCTTTCTGATCGACCTCAATGCCCATTTCCTGAATCTTCCCACGCGTAATCTTCTCATCGATCAGGAGTTCCAATATCTGGCTTCTGACCTTATAGTAATTCTCTTCATTTTGGCCCCTTAGTTCAACGGGTGTACGGCCTGTTAATGCTTGGATTTTCTTGTTTAATTCATATAGTGTGACGAGGTCGTCATTGACGATAGCGACGACCCGGTTCAGGGTCTCTCCGGCGGCATGGTGAAACCCGGGCAGGGCCACCATGGCCAAAAAGAGGAGTATCCTCATTGATTTTGGGCAATTCATTATCCCAACTCCAGGGTTTTCAGTAGGTCTTCATTGATTTCTACAGGAAAGGTGTTCTTCAGCTCACCAAGCCACTTTTTGTAGAATTGCGCCTCCTTCTGATAAAAAAGTTTTGATTCAATTTCCGTTATTGCTTCGGGAAGGCTTTGAATTCCTGCAGAACGCTTGGAAAGGACCTTGAAGATATGGAATCCATGAACTGTCTTAACCACGGGGCTTATTTTCCCGATGGGTAAAGAGAAAATCACTTTGCCCATAGAGGTCTCCAGGTGTTCCTCAGCAATCCAGCCTACCTCGCCCCCATTGTCTGCCTCAGGAGCGATGGAGTATTTTCTGGCGAGCTGACCCATATCTTCTCCCTGCTTCAACCTCCTCCAAATTTTTTCCGCCTCTGCCTTATCTCCCATCACGATCTGCTGAAATTTTACCATGATAGGGTGCCTAAATTCATCAGGGTGCGAATTGAAATACAACTTGATTTCCTGATGGGATACCGGCGGAATACTCTCCGAGGCTTCGGCCACGATCTTTTTGACAAGAAGATGCTCTTTTAAGCCCACTTTCCATTCTTCATAATCGATATATCCATGAAGGAGTATTTTCCGAAGGTCCTGTTCAGAGTAGTCTCTCTCCATCTTCCTCACCGCGGCCTCAAGGTCCTCCTCAGAAATAAAGATTCCCCTTTTACGGCCGTATTCTAGAATGAGATAGTGATCGACGATTCTATTGACCAAGGGTCGGATGATTTGTTCCACACCCTGTTCCGTGATTCCCATTTCAGCGGTGAAGCGCCTGATATCCAACTTCAGCTCACCAATGGATATTTCCCTTTTCCCCACGGTGATAACCGTTTTCTCTTCCGGTCCTCCAAAGAGATCACCGCATCCGGTAAGAAACAAAAGAAGCGCGATGAGACAATAATAAATCCTTTTCAAAACCATGAATAATGTCCGAGGTCAGATCTTCTCCAATTTGTCGGGAGGCACT
>PVMS01180562.1_pt1 | contig 13891 bp, 9 predicted proteins | sample 1853461 | NCBI WGS metagenome assembly PVMS01 (sample SAMN08582032, study PRJNA380276) | Marine sediment metagenome, whole genome shotgun sequencing project. | isolation source: ocean sediment barecode stripped | collected 2017 | reverse complement strand
CTCTAGCCAGATGGGTCGCGAGAACAATCACCATTTGGTCTATACGCGCGAACAGAACTTTGGCGGCAAGCAATTAACCGAAGAAATAATGCGCCGCTACGGGCTTTCGTATGAAGAAGCCGGCCTGGCTAAACGCCAGGGCGGATTACCGGATAACTATGAACCCGAGGTGCTTGAACCGTTCAAGGAAACCACCGCACAGCAAGTTAGCCGCTTCTTGCAGTTTTTTTACTCGGCTGGAGGTCCGATTGGCGACATCGATCACCTGGTGCTTGCCGGCGGTACCGCGTCGCTGAAAAATCTGGCCGAATTGACCGAATCGCATATCGGGGTTCCGACTACGATTGCAAATCCGTTTGCTGATATGTCTTCATCAAGCCGCGTAAACAAGGCCAACCTCGAATCCGATGCGCCCTCCTTCCTGGTAGCTACGGGACTGGCTATCCGAGGAGTTGAATACTCATGATCATAACCCAGATCAACCTGCTCCCCTGGCGTGAAGAACATCGCCAGGAGCAGAAAAAGCAATTCGCGGTGATGGCGTTCATGACTTGCGTGCTGGCCATAGCCATCTTTGGGTTAATTCATTTTCAAATGCAGGCCAAGATTAACTATCAATTGTCACGTAATGGTTTTATCACGGATGAAATCAACAAGGTCAATGGTCAAATCGAGGAAATCAGCGAACTGCAAAAAGTACGTCGCAGCCTGGTTGAACGGATGGAAGTAATCCAGGATTTACAGGGTAGCCGCCCATCGATCGTACACTTATTCACCGAAATCGTATCAACGGTGCCGAATGGCGTTTATCTCGAGTCGCTGATCCAGACTGGTACCAAACTGGAAATCAATGGTCAAGCCGAATCAAACTCACGAGTATCTACTTATATGCGTAATTTGTCCGCCTCGGAGTGGCTCAAGGAGCCGAACCTGTCGGTCATCGAAATTCAAGATATTACAGTTAATCGCATCAGCACCTTTACCCTGACGGTGGATCAAACTTCTCCCAATGCTGGCGAGGAAGAGAAGGAAGAAGGAGGTCTGAGTCAATGAATTGGGACGACATTCAGCACTATCTCGAGCCCGACAATATCGGCAACGCGCCGACGGCAATCAGGCTCGGTGTATTCATTTTCCTGTTTGTCGCGATTATTGCTGCGGGCCTTTTCTTTGATACCCAAAACCAGCTCAAGCTTCTGGAAAAGCACGAAAAGCAGGAATTCGAACTCAAGGAAGAATTCAAAGTCAAAGCTGACCAGGCTGCCAAACTTGAACTCTACAAGGAACAGCTTGCAGAAATGGAAGCCTCCTTCGGAGCCTTGCTGCGACAGTTACCAGAGGCCACCGAGGTCGAATCTTTGCTGGTCGACGTATCACAAACCGGTCTGGCCGCAGGGCTTGAGGTGAAAAAGTTCAAACCCAGCGCAGAAGAGAAAAAAGGCTTCTATGCCGAACTACCGATCGCACTCGAAGTCTCCGGCTCCTTCCACCAGCTCGCGACCTTTATAAGCGGCCTCGCGTCGTTACCACGAATCGTCACCATTAGCGACATGAAGCTCGAACCCTTCGACCAGAAGAACGAAATCACCGCCAAAGGGAAACTGAGAATGTCGGCCACGGCGAAGACCTATCGTTACCTGCAGGAGGATGAGCAATGACAGGAAAGTTAAAGTCGCTGCTGAAAATCACTCTGCTGAGCACGTTTATCGCTCTCCTGACAGGTTGTGGTGAGGGCCTCGGAGACCTGCGCGAGTTCGTCACAAGCGTCAGAAACAAGCCAGCAGGTCGCATCGAACCCATACCCGAGTTCCAGCCTTACCAGAGCTTCGAGTATACCTCGCACGATTTGCGCGATCCGTTCAAACTGGTTGATTTCAGACGTCCCGAAGAGAATCCGGAAGAAATTAGCCAGATTACCGACGGGCTTCGTCCTGATATTGACCGGGTGAAGGAACCGCTGGAAGACTTCCCGCTAGATACACTGCGCCTGAAGGGAACTATTGACGACAAGGATGGAATCAAGTGGGGGCTGATATTCGCCCCCGATAACACCATACATCGAGTTATCGAAGGTAACTACCTGGGTCAGAACCACGGTCGGATAATCTCGGTATCTGACCAGACCATTGATTTGACTGAAATTATCCCCGACGGACTCGGAAATTATATCGAACGCTCGTCAGCTATCTCACTGATTGAGTAATGCGAGGAACACCCATGAACAGTGTTAGTAATAAAATGAATTTGTCCCGGTTACTCAAGACGTCACTGGCGGGAATATGTCTACTCGCTTTCAACGACGTTTCAGCGCGAGCCCTGATCGGTCTCGATTACTCGGTCATGACCGGGAATACGGTACAGATCGTGTTTACTTTCGATGATACCGCGATCGCACCGCGCACCTTTACTATCGACGATCCGGCACGCATCGCCCTTGATTTTATCGACACTGAAAACAGGCTTGAGCAACGCAGTATGCAGGTTGGAATCGGGGCAATGCAAAGCATTGTTTCAGCGGCTTCAAAAAACCGTACCCGTGTGGTACTCAATCTTTCACAGAAGGCCGATTACGCCACTAATGTCAGTGGTAACCAGGTAACTCTTACCCTTGGCAGTGGTGACCAGACCGCGCTGCCTGCTGCCGGCACAACCGCCAGCCTGACTGAATCATCACCTGCCGTTTCAGCTGTTTCCAAAGGTGTTACCAATATTGATTTCAAGCGCGGCCCCAATGGTGAAGGCCGCGTGATTATTGACCTCACCACTACTTCGATCAGTACCGACGTGTGGCGCGAAAATAACGTTATCCATATCGAAATGATTGGTTCACAGTTGCCGAAGGAACTGCAACGTCGTATGGATGTCAGCGATTTTGCGACCCCGATCAACTTCATTGACTCGCTTCAGGAAGGCGCTAACATTCACATGATTATTAGTTCGCTCGGTGATTTTGAGCACCTCGCCTACCAGACTGACCGGGTATACACGATCGAGGTTGCCCCGATTTCGAAGGAAGAAGAGGAAAGGAAAAAGAAGGCCAAATTTGGTTTCACCGGGGAACGCCTGTCGCTTAATTTCCAGGACATCGAAGTACGCTCGGTATTACAGCTGCTAGCTGATTTCACCGGCCTCAACCTGGTGGTCTCGGATTCTGTCGAGGGCAACCTGACATTACGTTTGAAAAACGTCCCCTGGGACCAGGCAATGGATATCATCCTGAAAACCAAGGGCCTGGATAAACGCAAGGCAGGCAACGTGATCCTGATCGCGCCCACCGATGAAATTGCGGCGCGGGAGAAGCTCGAACTCGAGGCTCGCAAGCAGGTAGAAGAACTCGAGCGTCTACGCACGGAGTTTATCAAGGTCAACTACGCCAAGGCGGCCGATATCGCCGAATTGCTGAAGCTTACAGATAACGCGATTCTGTCACCACGTGGTTCGGTGAGCGTCGATGAACGTACCAATACCCTGCTGGTCAAGGATACCAACTCCAGTCTCGCCAATGTTCGCACCCTGCTCGCCGAGCTGGATATCGCGGTTCGCCAGGTGTTGATCGAATCACGCGTGGTTATCGCCAATGACGATTTCAGTAAGGAACTGGGGGTTCGTTTCGGCGTCTCCAACGAAAGTTTTGGTAGAAAGAGAGAAGGCACGGGAGCAATAACTTCGGGTACCCTGGAAGGGGTCACCAGTCTGGCCAACGGCCAACCTTTAGGTATACTGGAAGGGCTTAACGTCAACCTGCCGGTGCAGAACCCGGCCGGTAGTTTTGCCCTGGCCCTGGCCAAGTTGCCACTCGGCACCCTGCTGGAAATGGAGCTTTCCGCGGCACAGATCGAAGGCCGTGGTGAAGTGGTCTCAAGTCCCCGGGTAATCACCGCCGACTCACATACCGCGAGAATCGAACAGGGTGTGGAAATTCCCTACCTTGAACTCGATGATGGTGACGCGACTCTGAAGTTTAGAAAGGCGGTGCTCTCACTCGAGGTTACGCCGCAAATTACGCCTGACGACCGCGTCATTATGGATCTCGACGTACACAAGGATAATGTGGGTGAGACAGTCTCGTTTGGCGCCGGACTGTCTGCGCCGAGTATCGATACCCGCGAAGTTCAGTCACAGTTACTGGTCGACAACGGCCAGACCGTGGTGCTCGGCGGTATTTATGAAACCATCAAGTCTAACCAGGTAACCCGGGTGCCATTTTTTAGCGACCTGCCGATAGTCGGTAACCTGTTCAAAACGACGCGAGATGTGGACGACCGCACCGAACTGTTGATTTTTGTAACCCCGAAAATCCTGCAGGGCTCGAATATCGAAATCCGTTAATTGCGATATTTCAACTAAAAAAAGGGCAGTCCAGGTGGCTGCCCTTTTTTTGTTTGAGGTATCATAGCCGCATGAGCCATCGCAATATCATCCTCATCGGTCCCATGGGTTCGGGCAAATCAACTATCGGCAACATTATTGCCCGACGACTACACCGCGAATTCCAGGACAGCGACCATTTCATCGAAGAACGCACCGGGGTTGATATCTCGCGTATTTTTGATGTCGAGGGTGAACAAGGCTTTCGTGACCGGGAAACCAACGCGCTGAACGAACTGCTGGGAGAAAACAACCGGGTGATCGCAACCGGCGGCGGTTCGGTGTTACGTCAGGAAAACCAGCAACTGCTCAAGCAAAAAGGTTATATCGTTTTCCTCGATACTTCGGTCAACCAGCAAATGCAGCGCCTGCGGCGTGACAAGAAGCGACCTTTGCTGCAAACCGAGAACCCGCGAGAGCGTCTCGAATTGCTGCTGCAGGAAAGACGTCCGATTTACCTCGACCTCGCGGATCTCGCGGTTAAAACCGACCGGCGCATGGCACGCCGGCTCGCAGCTGATATCATCAACCAGTTACCTGAAAACATAAAGTAAGAATGCATATTCAACACCAGCTCGAGGTAGACCTCGATGACCGCAGCTATCCGATCTACATCGGTACCGGATTGACCGGCCAGGCCGACTTGATTGGCCGGCATATCCATGGCCGATCGGCGCTAATCGTTACCAATACTACGGTCGCGCCCCTGTATCTGGAAGCGGTGCAACAGGCGCTCGACAGCAGGCAGATCCGTCACGATGAGATAATTCTCGATGATGGTGAACAATATAAAACCATGGCCTCGGTGGAAACCATCATCGATTTATTACTGACCAAACGACATGACCGGCGCACCACGGTGATTGCACTCGGCGGAGGTGTGATTGGTGATATAGCGGGCTTTGCCGCGAGCATTTATCAACGCGGGGTCAACTTCATCCAGATTCCGACGACATTACTTGCGCAGGTCGATTCTTCGGTCGGCGGCAAGACCGGCGTCAACCACCCGCTTGGCAAGAACATGATTGGCGCGTTTTACCAGCCACAATGCGTGATCGCAGATATCGACAGCTTCAACACTCTGCCCGCGCGTGAATTAAGCGCGGGCCTCGCCGAAGTCATCAAGTACGGCCTGATTAACGACGCGGAATTTTTCGCCTGGATGGAAACCAACATCGACGGGCTGTCGAATCTCGATCAGGAGCTACTCGCACAGGCGGTGCTGGTTTCCTGCCAGAACAAGGCGCGTGTGGTTGAGCTTGACGAACGCGAGACCGGGGTACGCGCAATTCTGAACCTTGGGCATACCTTCGGCCATGCGATCGAAACCGTGATTGGCTATGGCAACTGGCTGCATGGCGAGGCGGTCGCCGCCGGCATGGTCATGGCGATCGATTTGTCGATTCGCGAAGGCTGCATCGACGAGGACGTACGCCAACGTAGCGTCGCTTTGTTAACGCAGGCCGGGCTGCCGGTAAAGCCACCCGCCGAGATCACTGTCGCGCAATATCTCGACGCCATGGCGATCGACAAAAAGAACGTCGACGGCAGGATCAAGCTGATTTTGTTGCACGCGCTCGGCGAAGCCTTCATCACCGATGAGTATAATCACGATAAATTGCTGCAAACGCTGAACGCCTGATTCAACGCACCATAGGGGTGCATTGCAAAACCATCCACGGCAGCGGATTTTATCTATCCAGCCTGCGCGGGTATACTATTTGGCCTTTTGCGTACGCAAAAAATTGGTTTTGCGTGGCGCACCGGGCATCGACCGCAGACAACACGAAGGCGCAACCACGAAATTGAAGTAATGAGCGAAACAAACAAATCAACTGGTCTCTATGATCCGGGCTTCGAAAAAGACAGCTGCGGTTTTGGACTGATCACCAACATCGACGACAAGCCCAGCCACTGGCTGGTCAAAACTTCGATCGAGGCACTCGCACGCCTGACGCATCGCGGCGCGGTCGCGGCGGACGGAAAATCCGGCGATGGCTGCGGCTTGTTGTTAAAGAAACCTGACGCTTTCCTGCGCTTGAAGGCCGACGAACTCGGTATTCACTGTGCACGGCGCTATGCCGTGGGACTGGTGTTCGTATCACCCTTCGACGGTGAAACCGAGATTTCGCAGGCGATTATTGCCGAAAAAATAGTCGTGCAGGGGCTGGAGGTTGCCGGTTGGCGAGAAGTGCCGATCGACCCATCGGCCTGCGGCGAAGAAGCACTAAGCTCCCTGCCCGCGATCTATCACGTCTATGTCAACGCACCGGACAACCTTTCCCGCGCTGAATTTAATCGTTTGCTTTATCTCGCGCGGCGTGCCGCCGGCAAGACGTTTGAAGCGCAGGACAATCGGCGCATCGAGCAGTACTACTACATCTCGAGCCTGTCCAACGACGTGCTGTCGTATAAGGGTCTGATTACGCCGGAAAACCTGCCTGTGTTTTACCCGGACCTCGGCGACCCGGCGCTGGAATCGGCGATCTGCGTATTCCACCAGCGCTTTTCGACCAATACCTGGCCGCAGTGGAAACTCGCCCAACCGTTCCGCTACCTGGCACACAATGGGGAAATCAATACTATCCAGGGAAATAGAAACTGGGCTAACGCACGCGCCTATAAATTCAAGTCCGAATCGCTACCAAACATCGAAGCGATTCAACCAATCGTCAACATGACCGGCTCGGATTCAAGCTCACTCGATAACATGCTCGACTTTCTGCTCTCCGGCGACATGGATCTGTTTCGCGCGGTTCGCCTGCTGATTCCGCCCGCGTGGCAAAACGTGGACGACATGGATCCGGCGTTACACGCGTTTTACGAATTTTCATCGATGCACATGGAACCCTGGGACGGACCGGCCGGCATCGTACTTACCGACGGCCGCTACGCCTGCTGTGTCATGGACCGCAACGGCCTGCGACCGGGACGCTGGGTGATGACCAGGGACCGGCATATCACGCTCGGTTCGGAAATCGGCATCTGGGATTACGCGCCTGAGGACGTTATCGCCAAGGGTCGCCTGAAACCAGGCGAAATGATTGCCATCGATACCAAAACCAGCAAGTTATTGATGTCGGGCGATATCGACAAGCAACTGCAGAATCGCCATCCCTACGAAATCTGGATGCGCGACCGACTCATCCGCCTGAGCGCGAACCCGGTCAGTTCTCCTTTCTCCGCGCTGGCAATGAACAAGGAAACCCTGACCCGACTGGAAAAACTGTTCCAGGTCAGCTTCGAGGAACGCGATCAGATTCTGAGGGTGCTGGCACAGGATTCGCAGGAAGCGACGGGGTCGATGGGAGACGATACCCCGTTGCCGGTTTTATCGCACCACCATCGTTCGCTGTTCGACAGTTTTCGCCAGCAATTCGCGCAGGTCACCAATCCACCGATCGACCCGCTGCGTGAAAAGATCGTCATGTCGCTGGAAACCTGCTTCGGGCGTGAGCATAACCTGTTTAATGAAGCCGCCGAGCACGCCGACCGCCTGATCGTCAGTTCGCCGATCCTGTCGGAGCAAAAATACGTCGACCTGCTGGCCTGGCACGACCGCGGTTATGCCCACGAAATTATTTCACTCGGTTACGATCCGGCGAAGATGTCGCTCAAACAGGCGATCATCGATATCCAGGATCAGGCCGAGAAATTGTCACGTCGCGGCATCGTCATCGTCGTGCTGAGCGACAAGGATATTCCTCGCGAGCAACTGATGGTGCATGCGGCGCTCGCCACCGGCGCGGTACACCACCGTCTGAGCAATACCGGCGGACGCTGCGACACCAACATCGTGGTTGAAACCGGCAGCGCCCGCGATTCGCACCAGATTGCGGTACTGCTCGGCTTCGGCGCAACCGCAATCTATCCTTACCTTGCCTACGCCAGCATTGTCGGCATGACCCGCACTGGCGAACTACCCGAGCTGAAATGCCCGGACACCGGTTCCAACTATCGCCGCGGCATCATCAAGGGCTTGTACAAGATCATTTCCAAGATGGGGATTTCAACCATAGCCAGCTATCGCGGCGCGCAATTGTTTGAAATTGTCGGGCTGCATCGCGACGTAGTCGAACTGTGTTTTCCCGGCACCACCTGCCGCATAGACGGTAGCGGCTTTGACGAACTCGAAGCCGACCAGAAGGCGCTCAACAAGTTTGCCTGGAACCCGCGCAAGAGCATCACTCAGGGTGGTTTACTGAAATACGTCCATGGCGGCGAATACCACGCCTACAACCCCGACGTCGTGCACAGCCTGCAGCAGGCGGTCAACAGCGGTGATTATGCACAATGGAAACAATACTCCGCCATCGTCGACAACCGCCCGGCAACGGCGTTACGCGACCTGCTGCGACTCAAGCCGCAGCAGCCGATTGACATCGACCGGGTTGAACCCAGCACCAGTATCCTGGCCCGCTTCGACTCGGCCGGCATGTCGCTCGGCGCGCTGTCACCGGAAGCGCACGAAACTCTCGCGCAAGCGATGAACCAGCTTGGTGGGCGCTCTAACTCGGGTGAAGGCGGCGAAGATCCGGCGCGTTATGGCACCGACAAAATGTCCCGCATCAAGCAGGTAGCGTCGGGCCGTTTTGGCGTTACGCCGCATTACCTGGTCAACGCCGACGTGTTGCAAATTAAAATCGCCCAGGGCGCCAAACCCGGTGAAGGTGGACAACTCCCTGGTAACAAGGTCAACGAACTGATCGCGCGACTGCGCAACTCGGAGCCCGGCATCACCTTGATTTCACCACCGCCACACCATGATATTTACTCGATCGAAGATCTGGCGCAGTTGATCTTCGATCTGAAACAGGTCAATCCGCAGGCACTGGTTTCGGTAAAACTGGTCGCCGAGGCCGGCGTCGGCACCATTGCCGCCGGCGTCGCCAAGGCTTACGCCGACCTGATTACGATTTCCGGTTATGACGGCGGCACGGGGGCGAGCCCGCTAACTTCGGTAAAATACGCTGGTTCACCCTGGGAACTGGGCCTGTCCGAAACTCACCAGGTATTGCGCGCCAACAAACTGCGCAGCAAGGTTCGGGTGCAGACCGACGGCGGCCTGAAAACCGGCCTGGACGTCATCAAGGCAGCGATCCTCGGCGCCGAAAGCTTTGGTTTTGGTACCGGTCCGATGGTGGCGATGGGCTGTAAATATCTGCGCATATGCCATTTAAACAACTGTGCCACCGGAGTCGCAACGCAAAACGAGCTGTTGCGTAAACAGCATTTCGTCGGCACCACCGAAAAAGTGAAAAACTATTTTCGTTTTATTGCCGAGGAGACGCGTGAAATTCTGGCCACGCTCGGCGTACGCAAGCTCGAAGACCTGATTGGTCATACCGAGCTGCTCGAAACTATCGCAGGCAATACCCCCGCTCAACAAAAGCTGAATCTCGAACCGCTCCTGTCTGACGGGGGTGTTGATCCCGCCTTGCCGCGCTACTGCAGCGAAGCACGCAATGAACCCTGGGACAAGGGCCTGCTTGCCGAACAGATGGTAGCCGATTGCATGGACGCAATTAAAAATTCCAGCGGCGGCGAATTCGAGTACCGGATAAACAATACGCATCGCTCGATTGGCGCCAGACTCTCCGGTGAGATTGCGCGCATCCATGGTAATCATGGCCTGTCAGAAACGCCGCTTAGCTTGCGTTTGAGCGGCAGCGCAGGGCAGAGCTTTGGCGTCTGGAATGCCGGCGGGTTGAACATGCATCTCGAAGGTGATGCCAACGACTACGTCGGCAAGGGCATGGCCGGCGGCAAGATCGTCATTACACCGCCGCGCAACAGTCATTTCAATTCGCAGGACGCGACCATCATCGGCAATACCTGCCTCTACGGCGCCACCGGTGGCAAGTTGCTCGCCGCGGGGCTCGCCGGTGAGCGTTTTGCGGTGCGTAATTCAGGTGCGCACGCCATGGTCGAGGGAGTTGGCGATCACGGTTGTGAATACATGACCGGTGGTATTGTGACAGTTCTCGGCAACACCGGATACAATTTCGGCGCCGGCATGACCGGCGGCATCGCTTACGTACTCGATCTCGAGCGTAACTTTATCGACCGGATCAACAAGGAACTCATCGACATTCATCGCATCGTCGATGAATCGATGGAAAGCCACCGCGTCTACCTGCAGGGCGCAATCACCGAGTATGTCGAGGAAACCGGTAGTGAATGGGGTCAGTATATTCTCGAAAACTTCAACCACTTTCAGCGTAAGATCTGGATGGTCAAGCCGAAGGCGGCCGAGTTCGACTCACTGCTGGATACCCTGCAAAGCAACGCCGCCTAAACCTATGTTCGAAAATGTCTTTTTGCGCTACCGCGGTGTTGCTCCCGCCGCCGCTAACACGCGACTAGCGGTGTAATCAGGATGGCCGGCAGGGTTCCACGCAGCTTCATCGATGATCTTCTCAACCGCGTCGATATCGTCGAGGTCATCGACGCTCGCGTGCCATTAAAAAAGAAAGGCCGCGAATACTGGGCCTGCTGCCCCTTTCACGGTGAAAAATCGGCGTCCTTCTCGGTCAGCCCCGGCAAGCAGTTTTACCATTGCTTCGGCTGCCAGAAGTCCGGCAACGCGGTTGGCTTCCTGATGGATTACGACCATATGGAGTTCATCGAAGCGATCGAGTCGCTGGCACAGTCGCTAGGTCTCGATGTGCCCTATGAACAGGGCAGTGCACCAGCCAAACCCGCGGCGGGAATCGAAGCCATGTACCAGGCGATGGTGCAAAGCTCGCAATATTTTGAGGCGCAGCTGAAGCAAACCCCGCAAGCAATCGATTATCTCAAGAACCGCGGCATCAGCGGCCAGACCGCCAAAACCTTTGCCATCGGCTATGCGCCACCGGGCTGGAACAACCTGAGCGGCAACGAAAAGCTCCTCGTTGACACTGGCATGCTGGTACAAAAAGAGACTGGCAAGCCATATGATCGTTTTCGCCATCGGCTGATGTTTCCGATCCGCGATCGTCGCGGGCGCACTATCGCCTTCGGGGGGCGGGTGATCAACCCCGAAGACAATCCGAAATATCTGAACTCGCCCGAATCGCCGCTGTTCCACAAGAGCGATGAAATTTACGGGCTGTATGAATTAAAAAAAGCGGTCACCAACATCAACCGCATATACATCACCGAGGGCTATATGGATGTCGTGGCACTCGCCGAGCACGGCGTGACTACCGCGGTGGCGACCCTGGGCACCGCGATCAATAATCGACAAATCGAATCCCTGTTTCGGGTCTGCAAGAACCTGGTGTTCTGTTTCGATGGTGACGCTGCCGGTAAAAAAGGCCGCCTGGCGTTCGCTCGAACAATGCCTGACATCACTCAAAGAGGGTCGTCTCGCGCGCTTCCTGTTCCTGCCTGAAGGTCAGGATCCGGACAGCTTTGTCAACGAATTCGGCGAAGAGGCTTTTAATCAGCAGGTTGAACAGGCTTCAACGTTGACCGAATATCTGTTCGAAACCCTGCTGACCGAATGCAATATTCGTACGCTCGAAGGTCGCGCACAGTTTCTCGATCGCCTGCGCCCCTACTTCACACAGATTCCGCGGCAAAGCCTGAAGGGCCAGATCCTGGCCGAGGTCGAGTCGCGTTTGGGGCAGCAGATCGATGGGCGCATGTTGCGCCTGCTCGGTGAAGATCCGTCGCGGCAACAGACCCGCAACCGGCAGCCTGAACAGCACTGGACCCCTACTCGCCTGGCGATCAACCTGTTGCTGACCAAGCCTGCCCTGGCGCTAGTCACCGGCACCCACGATGAACTGGCCGACAGTAACATTCCCGGGGTTGATCTGTTACTCAAAATCCTCGACCGCATCCACGACGAGCCTGAGATCACCACGCAGAATCTGCTCGATCGCTTTAAAGACGATCCTCACGAATCCCATCTTTACAAGCTCGCGGCAATGCAACCCCCCATCGAAAATGACGAGAGTCTCGACCTGATGTTTGCCGATTGTTTACAAAGCCTGCGAAAACAGTATATTGACCACCGCCAGAAACTACTGATAGCAAAATTGCAGTCTGGTGAAGCGCTTTCAGAAACGGAAAAGCTGGAGCATAAAAAATTGTTCACAAATCAATCTTAATGCGTTGGTTAACTTGGAAAAACCCAAATAAGTCTTATATACTGGGTGGTTAACCTGCAACTTTCACACTACAACGAGGCAACATGGATCAAGATCAGCAATCCCGGCTCAAAGAACTCATTGCCAAAGGCAAGGAACAGGGCTTTCTGACCTACACCGAAGTAAACGATCATTTGCCTGAGGGCATCGTCGAACCGGAGCAGATTGAAGATATTATTCGCATGATTAATGACATGGGCATCAAGGTCCATGAGTCTGCGCCCACCGAAACAACCGACATTCTGAGCGACACCGAAACCGAGCCCGATGATGACGCAGTCGAAGCAGCGGCCGCGGCATTAGCCTCGCTGGATAGTGAATTTGGTCGCACCACCGACCCGGTGCGCATGTATATGCGCGAAATGGGTACGGTCGAACTGTTGACCCGTGAAGGTGAAATCAAGATTGCGCGCCGCATCGAAAATGGCCTCAACCAGGCGATCAGTGCGCTGGCGCGCTATCCCGATACGATGCGCATGATTTTTGATCGCTATAACCAAGTGCGTGAAGAGGAAGCCAAGCTCAGCGACCTGATGGTGGGTTTTGTCGATCCCGACGAGGATCCGAATTCGATCCCGATGCCGGCTGCAGCGCAAGTCAGCGATGACGATGAAGACGCCGAAGTTGAAGATACCGGTCCAGACCCGGAAGAAGCGGCCAGGCGCTTTACTACCATCGAACGCGCCTTTAACCGCGCCATGAACTGTATCGCCAAGGATGACGTCAAGGGCTACGAGCGTAATATGAGTCGCGCGGTCAATGATTTGATGGAAATCAAGCTGTTGCCGTTGTTCATCGACAAGCTCAGCGCGAACCTGAAAGATATCATCAACCGCATTCGCAGCAACGAGCGCACTATTCTCGATATTTGCGTGAAACAGGCAAATATGCCGCGTAGAACCTTTATCGAAACCTTCAAGGCTAACGAGACCAATCTGGACTGGGTCAATAACCATGTGAAGTCTAACGAGAAGTACGCCAAGACCCTGGAAGAGTGCAAGGAAGAAATTCAGCGCTACCAGAAGCGGCTGAAGAACATCGAAAAAATCTCCACCCTGTCGATTCACGAAATCAAGGAAATCAATCGCAAGATGTCGATTGGTGAAGCCAAGGCAAGACGCGCGAAGAAAGAAATGATCGAAGCCAACCTGCGCCTGGTCATTTCGATCGCGAAGAAGTACACCAACCGCGGGCTGCAGTTCCTCGACCTGATCCAGGAAGGCAACATCGGCCTGATGAAAGCGGTGGATAAATTCGAATATCGCCGCGGCTACAAGTTTTCGACCTATGCAACCTGGTGGATTCGCCAGGCGATCACCCGCTCGATCGCAGACCAGGCGCGCACCATCCGTATCCCGGTGCACATGATCGAAACCATCAAC
>PVMS01179116.1_pt1 | contig 13893 bp, 10 predicted proteins | sample 1853461 | NCBI WGS metagenome assembly PVMS01 (sample SAMN08582032, study PRJNA380276) | Marine sediment metagenome, whole genome shotgun sequencing project. | isolation source: ocean sediment barecode stripped | collected 2017 | reverse complement strand
AACTTGGTAGCACTTGAATTATTAAATGAGGAGGCAGATGCTCCTTTCGATTTTAACACTTCAGATTATCTACCCCTAAATTTTTATGCCTCTAAATAAAAACTTCAATCACTATATAAAAATCATAAGACCTGTCATCAAACGACAGGTTTTTTTTATATATGACATCACATGTCGGAAGACAACACATTAGCTCATATTATCTTTGTAGTCTGAAAACGACAAAACATCGGAGAACAGTTGAAAACTGCTTCGAAAATGATATAGGTTTGGTTAGTTTCGGTTTGCCTAGAGGTAGGCAGATCGAGCCAGTTACACATTGTAACTGGTTTTTTTATCTATAAGCTCGAGCCTTTCAGCTACTATAGGAAATACTGTTCTAAGATTTTTTTTAAAGCTTCAAAGTATAAATAAATCCAATTAATAAATTTAGTATAGTTATTTTGCAATTGAAAATTATTGTATATTTATTCTTTAATTTCACTAACCTAATTTAAAACTATGAAAACAAAATTCACGATTATCTTAATTTTTCTTTTTGCTTTTTCAATGAACGGATATACCCAGGAAAATGACGTCAGTAAAGCAACACAGTCTATAGCGGATTTTAAAGAACTAAATCCGAAAATTGGTAAACACTTTAGTTCAGCCTATGGCTATGCCATATTCCCGGGTATTGGTAAAGGTGGTCTTGGTGTTGGCGGTGCTGGTGGTAAAGGAACCGTATTTAAAGGAGGAGTTGCTACTGCTGACTGCAAAATGTCACAGGTTACTATTGGGTTTCAAGCAGGTGGGCAAAAATATGCAGAAGTCATATTTTTTGAAAATGCAGATGCCTATGAACGCTTTGTTGGAAATAAATTTGAATTTGCAGCTCAGACATCGGCTGTAGCCTTAAAAGCGGGTGTATCTTTAGATGCTCCATACAGAGATGGCATGATGGTATACACAAAGGCTGAAGGTGGATTAATGTACGAAGCTTCTGTTGGTGGTCAGAAATTTAAGACAGAAAAATTTTAATAAACAAAAATGAATGCTGCAAGATGGTAGCTCAGCAAAAAAGTCTTTCCTCCAGGAAAGACTTTTTTGATTTTAAACAATAATGTTAAAGTAATTTGGTTTTTAGAATGTTCTATAACCTGGGTTCAAAGTTCATTTTTCGAGAAGATTTATCGGTCTTGTTCCTTACCATTCTCTCCTCTATTTTATGTAAAAACCTTTCCACCATTTCGGGGGTTGTTTTGTGCTTGCGTATCACGAATGTATATAATAGTAAATTAATTTATTTTCGAGACGAAAGTAGATTAACATTCTGAAGAAAATATAAAGTTTTGAATGATATACCGTTATTTGTTCGAAATTTATTAATTTGCTAACTCTGAAACAGATATCCCTCTAAATTATGTGAACCATGATTCACAAAAAATTCAATAATGATCTTTGGAAATCAATTTTTTTTAACTGCCGTTATGAAAAAGACATTCAACTAAAAAAGGGGTTTTAGAGATAAAGCGGATGGTCCTATTTTACTATTAGCTTTTTAACAGTATAAGCACCTTGAGAATAAACTTTAACCATGTAAATGCCTCGTAACAAATCTCCAATAAATATAGATTTAAAATTAGAGTTAACTACCATGACCTTTCCACCTAAAAGAGAATATATTTCAACTTTGGTAATCACAATATTTTCTACCCTTACATGAAAAACATCGATTGCAGGATTTGGATATAACGAAATAAAATCTGTTAATTTCTGATCAGAATTTAAGGCTTGATTTACATCAGATTTGTTCACTACTGTATTCTGAGCATAAGTAGAGGAAACGACAAGAAAGAAGTAGATGAAGATGTAATTTTTTAACATAGATCTGTTTCATGGTTACTGACGGGTCAAAATTAAAAAAATTAAACTCATCTGCCATTAATAATATCATAAAATTTAAGGATAATATTAACAATTGACATCTCTATAAAAAATAAAAAAAACCAGTAAAAATTATTTTACTGGTTCAGTTATTTTAATAAGACCATCCCAAAAAAGAGTTACTAAATTTTAAATGTAACAACGGGTCGAAGAGCGTGGTTCGTTAATTCTTGGCCAACGCTACCGTTAAACAATTGTGATAATCCACTTCTGCCGTGTGTATTTAAGGCAATTATATCTGCATCTATTCCCCTGGAAAAACTTAAAATACCGTTTTCAATGGAAATATCATTGTAAATATTTTTTGTGCATTTGCACATTTCAAAGCCCTCAATAAATTTATCTATTTTCTCTTCAATTGCCCTGGTGGTATTGAAGTTATGTATTGTATTTACATATAACAAGTGCATTTCAGCCCTGAATAGATATGCAAAATCCAATACTTTTTGGAATGTTCTTTTACATTCATCACTGAAGTCTGATGCGAAAACAATTTTCCTCACCTCAAAATCATCACTTCCATCCTTTATTACTAAAACAGGAACCTTTGAACGACGCACTACTTTTTCGGTATTGGAGCCTATAAACATTTCTTGTAAGCCTGAAGCTCCTTGAGAGCCCATGACGATCAAGTCAATATCAAATTTCTCACTTTCCTTAATAATGCCTTTAAAAGCATAATGGAACTGAACAGATTCAATGACTTTTATCCCTTGGAAAAAGGATGATTTTTTGAACTTGTCAAATTTCTCATGAGCCATTTTCATAAAATAAATCGCTTGTGGCTCACTTATAATAGTGCTTAGTTCAGTTGGATCAATAGTATTCACAGGTAACTCTAACATATGGAGTAGATAAATTTCGCTTCCTGTTCTTCTTGCAATCCGTGCTGCCACGCGAGCTGCTCCTTCAGCTTCTTTAGAAAAATCAATTGGTACTAGAATTCGTTTCATAATTATGTCAATTTATAAATAGCATAGTTAAAATTAATTAAAATACTTAAAACAAAGGATGATTTTTGTCAATAAAAAAGGTTTTACTATATTTGCAGCGAAATTTACAATGGAATTGTGTTGGAGGGGACGAAAAGTCCCCTCTTTTTATACGATAAATTGAATGAAAAAAACGGTTACAGATCTGGTTGATGCAGCTATTGCTGAAAATGATGCTTTATTTTTAATCGATCTCTCCATTTCTCCGGATAATAATATAAAAGTAATTGTTGACGGTGATGAAGGTGTCCCTCTTAGTGAGTGCATTAGAATCAGCAGGCATGTGGAGCATAATTTGGACAGGGATGAAGTTGATTTTTCACTTGAAGTTACCTCTCCGGACGTAACTGACCCCATCGTTAATAATAGACAGTTTAATAAAAATATCAATAGATTATTAAAGGTTAAAACCGACAACGAAAGTATCGAAGGTAATTTAATCGCGATAGATGAAAATAATATAACTTTACAATGGAAAACCAGGGAAGCAAAACCCGTGGGTAAAGGAAAAAAAACGGTGGTAAAAGAAAAAAAAATACCAATGGATGAAATAAAACAAGCAAAAGTTAAATTTACTTTTTAATAAAATTACATAATGGAAAATATTGCATTAATAGAATCATTTTCGGAATTTAAAGATGAAAAAAGTATTGATCGAGTTACACTCATGGCGATACTTGAAGAGGTGTTCAGATCTGCCTTAAAAAGGAAATATGGCTCTGATGAAAATTTCGATATCATTATCAACCCTGACAAAGGAGATTTAGAGATATGGAGGAACAGGATAGTGGTTGAAGATGGAGAAATTGAAGATGAGAATGAAGAAATTTCATTGACGGAAGCAAGAAAAATTGAACCGGATTTTGAAGTAGGAGAAGAAGCATCAGAAGAGGTAAAACTGATTGATCTCGGCAGAAGGGCAATTTTGGCATTGAGACAGAATTTGATATCAAAAATTCACGAACATGATAATACAAATATTTTCAAGCATTATAAAGAGTTAGAAGGAGAACTATATAGTGCTGAAGTTCATCATGTAAGGCACAATGCGGTCATACTATTAGATGATAATGGAAATGAGTTGGTGATGCCTAAAAGTGAGCAAATCCGCTCCGATTTTTTCCGAAAAGGAGAATCTATAAGAGGTATTATTAAGACAGTTGAATTAAAAGGTAATAAGCCTACAATTATTTTATCCCGAACTGCTCCGGAGTTTTTGGAAAAATTGTTTGAACAGAAAATACCCGAAGTATTTGATGGCTTGATCACTATAGAACGTGTGGCTAGAATTCCTGGTGAAAAAGCCAAGGTTGCCGTAGATTCTTATGATGACAGAATTGACCCCGTTGGTGCATGTGTTGGTATGAAAGGTTCTAGAATTCACGGAATTGTTAGAGAACTTGGCAATGAAAATATCGATGTGGTTAATTTTACAAAAAATGATAATATCTTTATTTCGAGGGCGCTTAGTCCGGCTAAAGTTGTTTCTGTTAAGATACATGAGGCAGTAGATGGTGAAAAACCCAGAGTTGACGTTTTTCTAAAACCGGAAGAAGTATCCAAAGCTATTGGAAAAGGTGGTGTAAATATTCGTTTAGCCAGCCAGCTGACAGGTTATGAAATTGATGTTCAAAGAGAAGGAGTTGAAGATGATGTTGAGTTAACCGAGTTTTCAGATGAAATAGAAGAGTGGATTATTAATGAATTTAAAAATATTGGCTTGGATACTGCCAAAAGCATCTTAGATATGGATGTTATTGATCTGGTAAAAAGAACCGATTTAGAAGAAGAAACAATAATTGAAATTCAGAAGATACTAAAAGAAGAATTTGAATCTTAGATAAATTAATATCGAAGAAAAGAAGTTTATTTTAAACAATTTTATGACAATATATAAACCACAAAGATTTAATAAAGTTTTACGAGAATTAAATATTTCTTTAGATAGAGCTGTTGAGTTCCTTAATGGTAAGGGGATGGATATTGATGCCCGCCCTACCACTAAAGTATCAGAGGAAATATATACTATTCTCTCGAATGAATTTCAAACAGATAAAAGTAAAAAGGTAGCTTCAAAAGAAATTGGCGAGGAGAAAAGAAAAGAAAAAGAAGAACTTCGATTAGCTCAAGAGAGAGAGGCAGAAGCAAAACGCCTTCAGGATGAAGCGAAAAGAAACGAAATTTATAAAACCGAATCAGAAAAAATATCGGGCCCCAAAACAGTGGGTAAAATAGAAATTGAATCGAAAAAAACGGAACCAAAAGTTGACTTGCCTGTAAGTAAGACAGGAGATGCAGAAGAGGTGGTGGTGAAAAAGACAGAAGTAATAAAAGCATCAAAAAAACTTACCGGATTAAAAAAAGTTGGTAAAATTGACATTGAAACCGATAGTAAAAAGAAGACATCACAGAATGGAGAGAATGCAATTCCTAAACCAGTTGCTTCAAAATCAAAAAAACCAGTGCCCGAAGAGCAACCGGAAGTTGTAGTCGAAAAAACTGAAGAGACTGAAGTGATCAAAACAGAGTACCAAAAATTATCCGGCCCAAAAAAGACAGGAGAAACAATTGATTTATCAAAGTTTGTTAAGCCAAAGAAAAAACAACCGGAAAAAACAGAGAAAAAAGAAGTAAGTTCTGGCAATACAGCAGCTAAGAAAAAACGAAAAAGAATTCACAAACCCAGAACCAATTTCAAATCTAATCAAGGTCAGGCACAGGGTGATTCAAGAAATAAAAGCACCAGGGGTGGTTCAAGAAGAAGGCCTATAGTGAAGGAAGAACCATCTTCGGAAGAAGTTCAAAAACAGGTTAGGGAAACGCTGGAGAAACTTCAGGGTAAATCGAAGAAAGGCAAAGGGGCAAAATATCGAAAAGAAAAAAGAGACTTACATCGTCAGCTGGTTGAAAAGAATTTGGAACAGCAAGAAGCTGAAAGTAAAGTTATAAAGGTAACAGAATTTGTTACGGCAAACGAACTGGCCACAATGATGGAAGTTTCTGTTACACAGGTAATTTCTGCTTGTATGTCCTTAGGGTTGATGGTGACAATGAACCAACGCTTGGATGCTGAAACCATTACAATAGTAGCGGAGGAATTCGGTTACTTTGTTGATTTTGTTGATTCAGAAGTTATAGAAGTTGAAGAAGAAGAAATTGATGCTCCAGAAGACCTGAAAGAAAGAGCTCCGATCGTTACCGTAATGGGACATGTGGATCATGGAAAGACTTCCCTGTTGGATTATATCAGAAAAGCGAATGTTATTGCAGGTGAATCTGGAGGTATAACACAACATATTGGGGCCTATTCTGTAGAGCTGGAAAATAAACAAAAAATTACATTTTTAGACACACCAGGTCACGAGGCATTTACGGCAATGCGTGCCAGAGGTACGCAGGTTACTGATATTGCCGTAATCGTTATTTCAGCTGACGATTCTATAATGCCCCAAACAAAGGAGGCAATAAGTCATGCTCAGGCTGCCGGTGTTCCAATTATATTTGCAATAAATAAAATCGACAAGCCGGATGCAAATCCGGAAAAGGTAAAAGAAGAACTTGCACAAATGAACCTTTTGGTTGAAGACTGGGGAGGTAAAATTCAGTCTCACGATGTTTCTGCCTTAAAAGGTACTGGAATACAAGAGTTATTGGAGAAAATACTGTTGGAGGCAGAACTTCTGGAGTTGAAGGCCAATCCGGATAAAAAGGCTCTGGGATCAGTGGTAGAAGCTCTTTTAGATAAAGGGAAAGGCTATGTTTCTACTATTTTAGTAGATAGTGGAACGCTAAGAGTAGGTGATTTTGTCTTAGCGGGAAAACATACGGGTAAAGTGAAAGCCCTTCAAAATGAAAGAGGTCAAAATATTAATGAAGCTGGTCCATCAACACCTATTTCTATTCTTGGTCTTGATGGTGCTCCTCAAGCCGGAGATAAGTTTAAAGTGTATGAAGATGAAAGAGAGGCCAAACAAATTGCAACGAAACGCTCCCAATTAATGCGTGAACAGTCTGTAAGAACACAACGACATATAACCCTTGATGAAATCGGAAGAAGAATTGCTCTCGGAGGCTTCAAGGAATTAAATATAATTTTAAAAGGAGACGTAGATGGATCAGTGGAGGCCTTAACAGATTCGTTACAAAAATTATCAACTGAAGAAATACAAGTGAATATTATTCATAAGGGTGTTGGTGCCATTACGGAATCTGATGTATTGCTGGCCTCTGCATCTGATGCGATTATCCTTGGATTTAATGTTCGACCATCAGTTAATGCAAGACAAGTCGCAGAAAAAGAGGAAGTTGACATTAGAAATTACTCCATTATCTATGAAGTAATTAATGATATTAAAGACGCTATGGAAGGGATGCTCTCTCCTGAAATTAAAGAAGAAATTACTGGTACTGCCGAAATTAGAGAGACTTATAAAATTTCTAAAGTTGGAACTGTTGCAGGGTGTATGATCCTTGATGGTAAAATCTATAGAAATTCTAAAATTCGTTTGTTAAGAGAAAATGTAGTAATATTTACCGGTGAGCTCTCCTCTTTAAAAAGATTTAAAGATGATGCCAAAGAAGTTTCTAAAGGATACGATTGTGGTATGCAAATAAAAAATTATAATGACATTAATGTGGGTGATCATATTGAAGCATTCCAGGAAGTTTCTGTAAAGAAAAAATTAAAATAGTGTTTAATATTTCATTTACACAACAGCACCTTAAGTATTTAAAAAAAATGGGGTCTGATTCCCGAATAAAAATTAAGGATATCTGTTTAAAGCGGAATGTTCCCATGTTTTCTCTTTGGTGTATCTACCTCTTTACCTTCTAACATTTGAAAAGCCCTAATTAGTTTTCTACGTGTATTTTTTGGATATATTACTTCATCAATAAATCCCCGTCTCGCAGCTCTGAATGGATGAGCAAATTTGTATGCGTATTCCCCTTCCTTTTCTTTCCATTTTGTTTCAGAATTGTCAGCTTCTTTAATTTCTTTTTTGAATATTATTTCTGCTGCACCTTTGGCACCCATAACTGCGATTTCAGCGGTAGGCCAGGCAAAATTCATATCAGCTCCTATATGCTTGGAGTTCATTACATCATAAGCTCCTCCATAGGCCTTGCGAGTAATTACCGTAACCCTTGGAACAGTAGCCTCGCTCAGTGCATACAACAGTTTAGCCCCGTTTGTGATGATTGCATTCCACTCTTGATCCGTACCCGGTAAAAAACCAGGCACATCTACCAGTACCAATAGTGGAATATTAAAACAGTCGCAAAAACGTGTAAAACGTGCTCCTTTAACAGAACTATTAACATCTAAACAACCCGCTAAACTCATTGGTTGGTTAGCAATTATACCGATGCTTCTTCCTGCAATCCGCCCAAACCCTACAATTATATTCTCGGCAAAATCTTTATGTATTTCGAAGAAAGTTTCTTCGTCAATGATACCATTGATCACATCGTGCATATCATAGGGTTGGTTCGTACTTTCAGGAATAATGGTCTCCAGATCCAGTCTAATTTCATCATCCAGTTTGTAAGGTAATTTTTTTGCTGTTTCTCTATTATTTTGAGGGATATAACTCAATAATTTTTTTAAATCGTTCAAGCATTGCACATCATTTGCGGAAGTAATATGTGTTACGCCCGATTTGGTGGCATGTGTGCTCGCACCCCCCAGTTCTTCAGCAGTTACTTCTTCGTTAGTTACGGTCTTTACAACATTAGGGCCCGTGACGAACATATAACTTGTTTCCTCTACCATCAAGGTGAAATCTGTCATGGCCGGCGAATAAACCGCTCCACCTGCACAAGGCCCCATGATAGCTGAAAGCTGTGGAATAACCCCTGATGCCCGTACATTTCTGTAAAAAATATCGGCATATCCGCCCAATGATCTTACTCCTTCCTGTATTCTTGCTCCTCCTGAATCATTTAAGCCAACTAACGGAGCACCAACTTTTACGGCATGATCCATAATTTTACAAATTTTTTCAGCATTGGTTTCAGAAAGCGCTCCGCCAAAAACAGTGAAATCTTGCGAAAAAATATATATTAATCTACCATCAATCGTCCCATAGCCGGTAACGACACCATCACCAAAGAACATCTGTTTTTCCATACCAAAATCAGTGGTTCTATGCGTTACAAGTACACCCATTTCTTCAAAAGATCCTTCATCCAACAAATAGTCAATTCGCTCTCTGGCGGTCAATTTTTTCTTTTTGTGTTGTTTCGCTATTCTGTCCTCACCTCCACCCAAATGTGCCAAGGCAACTCTTTTATTTAGTCTCTCAATTTTTGAATCCATAATTAACTTTTTGCTTAAGGTTTTATTTATACATTCATAGCTTGCCCGTCGACAGGTTTGAACGAAATCAGCAACCAATTCACTAAACTCTCAATTTTTTTTGGTCTTCCAGATAGATCTTTAATCCGATCATAGCTGCAATTTTGGCTTCTTCTTCCAGTTCAAATTCTAATTTATCAGCCGAATAATAATTTTTTACGAAATGCGTATCAAATTTTCCTGTTCTAAATGCTTCATGCTCACAAACAAATTTTCCAAACGGAAGTGTGGTAAGAACCCCTTTAATGTAATAATCATTAATAGCCTTGATCATCAATTGAATGGCTTCGATTCTATTTTTTCCATAAGTAATTAATTTTGACAACATTGGGTCATAATAAATTGGTATTTCCATACCTTCTTCATAACCATCATCCAATCGGATATTTTTCCCTTTCGGTATTTTATATATTTCTAAAGTACCAACATTAGGTAAAAAATCATGAAGAGAATCTTCTGCATAGACCCTTAACTCAATTGCGTGACCCTTAATATACACGTCGTTCTGAGAAAAAGAAATTTTTTCTCCTCTTGCAATTTTTATTTGTTCTTCAACCAGATCAATACCTGTGATAAATTCGGTTACAGGATGTTCCACCTGCAATCTCGTATTCATTTCTAAAAAATAGAAATTCTTATTCTCATCCATTAAAAATTCAACCGTGCCTGCCCCTAAATAATTACATGATTTGGCAACTTTAATCGCTGCATCTCCCATTTTTTGTCTTAATTCGGGAGTTAAAACTGAAGATGGCGCCTCTTCAATAACCTTTTGATGCCTTCTTTGAATACTGCACTCCCGTTCAAATAAATGAACAACATTACCATGACTGTCGGCAATCACCTGAATTTCTATATGACGAGGTGAAGAAATATACTTTTCGATAAATACGGATCCATCACCAAAGGCGGATTTCGCTTCACTAATTGCTCTTTTCATCTGTGACTCAAGCGTTTCCTCATCCTCTACAATTCGCATACCTTTTCCTCCACCGCCGGCAGCAGCCTTGATCAAAATAGGATAGCCTATATCTTTAGCTACTTTCTTAGCTTTTTCAACATCTTCAATAGCCTCATCAATCCCTGGCACCATAGGGATATTATAATTTTTTACAGCGTCTTTGGCCGCCAATTTATCCCCCATCATTTTGATCGATTTTGGTTTTGGACCAATAAAAATAATATTATTGCTCTCTACTTTTTCCGCAAAACCGGCATTCTCACTTAAAAAGCCATATCCCGGATGTATCCCATCCACATTGAATTCTTTGGCGACTTCTATAATTTTATCTCCCCGCAAATAGGATTTATTAGATGGGTTATCTCCGATGTGAATAGCTTCATCAGCGTACTTAACATGAGGTGCATTTCTATCAACAGTAGAATAGACAGCAACGGTTTTAATACCCATTTTTTTTGCCGTTTTCATTACACGAATAGCGATCTCACCGCGATTTGCAATTAATATTTTCTTCATCTTAAAATATTTGGAACTTATTCTAATTCGATTAACAATTTATTTTTTTCAACCGCAGATCCCACCTCAACGAATATTGATTTAATGACTCCATCCTTTGGGCACTTAATGGAATTTTCCATTTTCATTGCTTCCAAAATCAATACAGTATCCCCTTCCTTAACAACATCCCCTTGTTTTATCTCTAAGCCTATAATTATACCTGGCATCGGTGCGTGGATCGCATTTAATTTTTTTGAGCCATTGAAGGAATAACCCATTTTCTCAATCATTAAATCCAATGCATTAGAAATCTTCAGATGATACGTTTTAGAATTTAAAACTATAGTATACTCCCTTTTATAAAAATCTGCTTGAATTATTTCTGCTTGGAAGGATTTATTTTTATTTAACAGATGATATTTTAATTCCCCATTTTGGATGAGATCCAAATCCTTTAATTTATCAGTGCTAAATTCGAAATTTTGCTTTTGATTTACATTTATTCTAAAGTTTTTGACCACCTTCAAATTATTTAAAAATAGGATATAAAGTTAATCAATAAAAAATTAAGAATTACTTGATTCTATCGGAAAAGAAAAAAGATCAATAGGTTAGTTTTGATAAAAATTATGTCTAATTCTGAGTTATTTTTAAACAATAAAAAAGTTAATCTAAAATAATATTTTTGTAGTTTTATCAACTTTAATTAAAAAAGAATATGAAATTAATATTAATAACAAAATATCTTTAAATAATAAGGGAATTCTTATCAAAATACTTCCATAGTTAGTATTAAAAATCAAAAAAATCATATGAGTAAAGGAGTGAAATACAAAAAAATGGATGATTCTTTTTTCGAATCAAGAGAATTAAAACGGCATGCCGGGGTTTGGTCTTTGTGGGCATTAGGAGTTGGAGCTGTCATATCCGGGCATTTTTCGGGATGGAATCTTGGTTTGGCTTCCGGTGGATGGGGAGGTATGCTAATTGCAACCATTGTAATTGCAATAATGTATATTGGGCTTACTCAAAGTGTTGCAGAAATGTCCCCTGCATTACCACATACCGGAGGTGCATATTCATTTGCCAGATCTGCTATGGGACCCTGGGGTGGTTTTTTTACCGGATTGGTTGAAAATTTAGAATTTGTTTTAACTCCCGCAGTAATCGTATTTTTCTTAAGTAATTATATGGCCGGTGTTTTTGAGACCGGTCCGGAAATGTTACCCTATTGGTGGTTTGGCTTCTATACTGTTTTTACCATGATGAATATTGTTGGTGTAGAAATGTCCTTTAAATTCACAGTGACGGTCACTCTATTGGCCCTGTTCTGTCTGATCGTATTCTGGATTTCTTCCATAGGAAATATTGATTTTACCAGATATGCTCTTGACATACAGGTTGGTCCTGACGGGAAAGCTGAACATTTGCCGGGTGGAAATGGTGAATTCTTACCAATGGGTATTTTAGGAGCTTTAAAGGCAATGCCTTTTGCGGTTTGGTTATTTTTAGCCATTGAACAATTGCCCTTGGCAGCAGAAGAATCTGTGGATCCAAAAAAGGATATGCCGAAAGGATTGACCTATGGAATGATCACCTTGGTCATTTCGGCATTTTTAATATTGTGGCTAAATTCGTCTATACCATTAGGTTCTTTTGCTTTATCACAGTCGGGAGAACCACTATTGGACGGGTTTAAAATACTGTTTGGAAATAATATTGCTAAGTTATTGGCATTGGTTGCATCCATTGGTTTGATTGCCTCTTTTCACACTATTATTTTTGCCTTTGGCAGACAAATTTATTCTCTTTCCAGAGCCGGTTATTTTCCGATATTATTATCAGAAACACATAGTAAAAGAAAAACACCTTATATGGCTTTGATCTTGGGGTCAGTGATTGGATTTAGTGTTCTAATGATCACCAAATTATTAGCTGGTGATAAGAGCGAAGTATTTATTGGTGGCGCTTTGTTGAACATTGCCGTCTTTAGCGCAATGTTATCTTATGTATTACAAAGCGGATCATTTTTACTATTACGAAAAAACTCACCGGATCTTGATCGACCTTATAGAAGTCCTTTTGGTAAAACAGGCGCATGGATAACGATTGTTATTGCATTGGTAACCATCTATTATCAACTTCAGGATAAATCTTATAGAACGGCCGTATTTATTGCCATAGCCTATTTAATAATTGGATTACTTTATTTTGCATTTAAAGGACGACACCGATTAATACTCTCTCCTGAAGAGGAATTTGCATTAGAACATGAAAATAATAGAAAAAATGAAATGAAATGAAAGCAATTCAAAAATATATAGCGGATAACCAAATTAAAAATGTAAAATTGGCTATTGTTGATATCGATGGTGTTCTTCGTGGTAAATATATGAGCACAAAGAAATTTCTTTCTTCCTTAGATAAAGGGTTTGGATTTTGTAATGTGATTTTCGGCTGGGATTCTGATGATGTTTTGTATAAGAATGATTCATTTACAGGCTGGAAAGATGGGTTTAAAGATGCCATCGCTACTATCGATCCGTCAAGCTTTAGAATATTACCAACAGAGGATAAAAATTCGATAATTTGCCTGGCAGATTTTTCGAAAAGTGAGGCTCGCGTTGTTTGTCCGAGATCTATTCTTAAAAATATTTTAAAGAGAGTAGACAGTTTAGGTTATTCCGCAACCGCAGCTTTAGAATTTGAATTTTTCCTGTTTAATGAAACACCACAAAGTTTAAGAGATAAAAACTACAACAACCTTCAACCAATTACACCAGGGAATTTTGGTTATTCTGTATTGCGAAATTCTACACATGCTGATTTCTATCATGAGATAATGGATCTTTGTGAAGAAATGGATATGCCTTTGGAGGGATTGCATACAGAAACCGGACCTGGAGTTCTTGAAGGAGCTATTGAGCATTCAGATGCATTAAAAGCGGCCGATAATGGTGTCTTGTTTAAAACATTTATTAAAGTTTGGGCACAACAAAGGGATTTGATCGCTAATTTTATGGCAAAATGGTCAGCAGATTATCCCGGGCAATCCGGCCATATTCATATTTCTTTACAAAATAAAGATGGATCTGCATTATTTTGCCATAAAATTAGCGATCAAATCCCTTTGTTGTGCCCAAACTTTAATAAATGTT
>PVMS01034178.1_pt1 | contig 13893 bp, 11 predicted proteins | sample 1853461 | NCBI WGS metagenome assembly PVMS01 (sample SAMN08582032, study PRJNA380276) | Marine sediment metagenome, whole genome shotgun sequencing project. | isolation source: ocean sediment barecode stripped | collected 2017 | reverse complement strand
ATTGCCTAAAGCCGCAACAAACCATAATCCGCTTTCCACAGCATTGAATAAAGAAAAGATCACCAGGATCATATTGTTGGTACACAAGCAAAGTGGACTGGACCAGCTGAGGAATTTTTTATCTGCGTACCACTTGTTTGTTTGCTCGCACCCCGCCAGGCGGCGGCTCAGATCATCCAGCTTTTGCACCAGGGTATCCTGCCAACCATAGATTCCCACATGCAATTTCTGCAGGAATAATTCCCATTTCAGAATTGGATCATTTTCAGCATTAGCTTCGTCTTCCTGCGTCACCTGTTCATGCACCCGATTTTTGGAATAGGTTCCAAGGGTGTCCGCATAGTTCACCAGGTAAAAAACGAAAAAGGAACAATGCATCAATCCGCTCACCAAAGCGACCAGGCCCAATCCCCAGAACCACTGCTGACCCGTTTCCTGCACCAGATAATAAGTCACTCCTGCGTATACCAGAAAGGTGACGATAAAATCCGTCAGGGAGTCGAAGAACCGCCCCAACCTGGAGACCTCGCCACGAACCCTGGCCAGGTTGCCATCGACATTGTCCAAATAGATTTTGATGTATAAGAAGACCGCTCCCCAGATGAGGGCATTGGCCAACCCGGAAAAATAAAATCCTGCGGATATCAGGCCGAAAAGTAAGGAGAGAAAAGTAATCTGGTTGGCTGTCACCGGCAAAGGACACAAAAAACGCACCACCCGAATATTGCTGTAATACCAGATTTCGTTCAAGTCGAAGAATCGGGACTCTGGTGGGAATTTGTGCATTTTGTCCAAATCAAAATTCATAGGTCCATTTCCTAGCTTCACTCCTACTGGATATTATTTTAGCGGTGCCTTGATGAAGCTAACAAATTCCACAAATTTTGCAAACGGCTGTATCACAGATCGGTGTATGCAGTTCTTTCATTCCCCGTTGGTAATCGTCCCAAAGGAAATTATTGCGGTAACCGTGATCGATGATGTCCCAGGGAAGAAAATCATCTTTTTCATATTGTCGATAGACGAAACTCTCAACTTCTTTGTGATCCAGTTTCAACGCCGCTTTAGCATCGTGCCCCTGATCAAGATAATTACGGAAGAACTTGACCAGACTGCGATCGCCACGGGACAAATAGGTCTGCAAGAAAGCTTCGTTGGGGGAACCAAAACTCATCTTGAGATTCGACAGACGACCAAACCTTTTGCGCAAGCGCAAAAACTTTTTCTTCAAACTGGCGACAGATTCCATGCGATGCCATTGGAAAGGAGTCCCAGGCTTTGGTATCAAGGGGCTCAAGCCAATGGTGAGATTGCCGATGTTGCCACGTTCACTACAGGCTTCGACATAAACTTTATGAATTCTTTCCACCAGCGTTATGAACTGGTCTATATCTTCGTCGCTTTCACCGGGCAAGCCGATGATGGAATATATTTTCAGATGCAGGATGCCTTTTTGCGTGAGGAAGCGGCATTTTTCTACAATAAAATCATCCTCTGCGGCCTTATTGATCACGTCACGCATGCGTTCGGAAGGACCATCCACTGCTACGGTGAGAGTTTTCTGACCGCTCTTTAGAATCAAGTCCACCAGTTCGTCGGTCAGAGTTTCCATCCTGAGCGATGAAAACGAAAGTTTTTTGCCTTCCGCTACGATGCGATGCGCCAGCCCCAATAGATCGGGGTGGTCGGTGACCGATGGTCCCACAAGGCCAATGGTGTCTGACGGATTATCCTGTTTGGACATCACATTTTGCAGTGAATTGTAAGTCAACTCGAGATCAGGAAGACGTGGCGGACGATAGATAAATCCCGCCGTGCAGAAGCGGCAAGCCCAGATGCATCCACGCGTCACTTCCATCAACGCCATATCCTTGAAGGCTGTGGTCTCACCATGCAATTCTGTATGCGTGCAAAGGTCTGTAGCTTTCCCCGTCCAGTAGCGAATGACACGTTCCGGCACGTCATGCTCAGCCGTATAACCAATGATGCCATTCTCATCGCAGATCGTCGGATAAAATTGCGGCACATAGATTCCCGGAATATCCGTTGAGGCCTGCAAGAGTTCTCGTGGGTCCTGCCACTCAGAGTGCGTGAACAGATTAAAAAACTGGTTTGCAAGATTTTCCCCTTCGCCGATGAAAAACACATCCACACACTCCGCCAGCGGTTCCGGGTTGATAAAAATCGCGGAGCCACCTGCCAATATCAGGGGAGACTCACTGCCCCGGTCAATACTTTCCAGGGGAATATTGAAATATTTTAACAGCGCCACCACGTGCAGGTAATCCGGCTCAAAGGAAATCGAAAAAGCGATCATGTCGAATTCATGCGCCGGCAAATTCAATTGATGCGAACGTAAGGCCGAGGATGGCAGGGATTCGCATTCCGGCTTCCAGTCATTGGGCAAACTATAACGGTCGCACACCACTCCATCCATATCATTGAGCAAGGTGTACACCCGTTGGTACCCGAGATTGGCAAGCGCCACCTCTGTCGTATTGGGGTACACCAATAGCACGCGGATCGGACGAATCACCGGACCGCTAATTTGTGGTTTGAATGTGACGGACTGTTCAAGCATAATTGATCAACTCACCTGTTCTTTTGGACGGGGTGAGCTATTTATTTCCTATAAGTCAGATTGGGGATGATTTAATTAAATCCCTATTATAATACAGTAGTTCCACTATTTCGACCACAGCGGTTATAGACAAATGGATGGATCCAACCCAATAGACAGTGAAGGCGAACTGCGGATGCAAGGCTACCTGGCGAAAATTGCCGCCGGCCCGAGAATGAGCAAGGACCTGACGGAAGAAGAAGCAGAAGACGCGCTTTCCCTGATACTTCACGGGTCGGTTTCTCTGGTGCGCAGTGGAGTTTTCCTGATCGCCGCCAGAATGAAGCTGGAAACCATCCCGGAAATCATCGGTTATTGGCGTGCTTTGAATAAAACCACTGTCCGGCATAGCCTACGCTTCGACAGACTCCTCCAGGTTGCGGACCCCTTCGACGGATTCAACCGCCTGCCCTACTTCGGTTTTTACACCTTGCCGGTCATTGCGGCTCTCGGATTGCCTGTTTACGGGCATTCCAGTGGACCGCAACCACCAAAACTGGGCACAACCTTCGAAAAACTCCTGCGCGATCAATATGGCATTGCCAACACGACGTATGCTAAACGTCTTGAGCTATTGCAGAAATTTGGCTTTGGATTTTTAAGCACCGAACATTGCAACCCGGCTTTGCACCGTCTCGACTCTTTGCGGGTGGAAATAGTCAAACGACCGATCATTGCAACCTTGGAAAAAATGCTGCTGCCGGTGAGCGTAAAAACCGGTGGAAATTATCTCGCCAGCGGATATTTCCATAAAGGTTATGAAGTCGCGATGATGCAGGTCGCAAAAATCAGCTCCTTCGACAAAACAATCGTCGGCAACGGAGCAGAAGGCACCACACTATTTGGGGTTCACAAAACCGCAAAGATATGGATCGAATCCGGTGAGGAAAATCCCGAGGAACAAAAAGTCGATGTGCAATCCCTGTTTGATGCAGAAACTGCGAGAACGATTGCATCAACTTATGAAAACTGCAAAAATCAGCCCTACGATTTAGCACAGCTGGCGAAATGGGGCGAGTCGGCACTGGCCGATGGCTCCGGGCCCGCCGCTCCGCTCATTGCTTGTCAATCTGCAACCCTTTGTCATTTATTCGGGGTATTCGCTAATGCCCAGGATGGCTATGACGCCGCATTTACAATTTTGCGGCGGGGAAAATGTCAGCAAAATTTAATGGCATATATCAAGGAACTAAAAGAAGGGCACCTCTAAAATTTCGGTTTTACTACGAGCCAGCCCTGATTTAACAGGGTTTGGCGAGGGTAAACGCGGAAAACTATCAATTATTAGAAGCCCCCAGAATAGTCTTCAATCAGATCCCTTCTCCAGCATCGGTTGCAGATATTGCCAAACCAGTTTTGCCACCAATTTATAACCATCCGCCTGTGGATGAATGCCATCCGGTCGAGTGTATTTGCGGACTCCAGCCACGCCTTCCAACAAAAACGGCAGAAAAACCAATTGATGTTTTTCCTTCAACCGGGAAAACACGTCAGCAAATCCTTTTTGGTATTCCTCTCCATAATTGGGTAGAACTTTCATCCCGGCGAGCAACACTTTGGCATTTTTTTCCAGACAAAGCTGGATGATCTTCTCCAGGTTTGCTTCCATCTCATCCAAAGGCAACCCCCGTAATCCATCGTTTGCACCCAATGCCAGGATGACGATTTTCGGCCTATGCTGCATCAGCCAATTGATTCGACGGACACCTCCTGCTGTCGTATCACCAGTGACTCCAGCGTTCACGACCTTATAGGGAAAGCCTTTCAGCTCTAATATCTCTTGTAAACGGGAAGGATAACTCTCTTCCTCCGGCAGGCCAAATCCGGCGGTTAAACTATCACCAAAAGCAAGGATCACGGGTTTTGATTCTCCAGCAAGAGCCGATGAATTCAATACGATTCCCACAAACAGGAAAAGAATGAACAACCGGACTTTACAATAATGAAACAGTTCATGTATCTTCATAAGGGCACTTCTAAAATTTGCTATTGGACATGAGCGGCACTTATGAAATAAGGGCCAGCGAGTTGCCGGAATAGAAAATATTGGATTATTATTGGCCTGCGTTATTAATACTAAATGATTCTCTCATCAAAATAAAGGGCACTTGCATTGATCGAGATCAAAGGACTGACCAAAAGCCTGTACGGTGGTGGACACAAGGTGGATATCCTGAACGGCATCGACCTGACCATTCCCAGCGGCCAATTCGTTGCCATCACGGGAGCTTCCGGTAGCGGAAAAACCACCATGCTCAGCCTCATCGCTGGACTGGACAACGCCACGAGCGGGGCTATCATAATCGATGGAAGCGATATCACAAAACTGAAAGAGGATGAATTGGCGACACTGCGAGGCCAGCGCTTCGGTTTCGTGTTCCAGAATTTTCATCTCATCCCCACCCTGACAGCATTGGAAAACGTCGTCCTGGCGGCAGAACTTAACAGCAATCCCAGCGCAGAAAAAAAGTCCAAGGACCTTTTAGGCACCGTGGGTCTTGCCGAACGCCTGCACCACTACCCGTCCCAATTGTCCGGCGGCGAGCAACAACGATTGTCACTGGCGCGGGCATTTGTCAATGAACCGGACATCGTACTGGCTGATGAACCCACGGGCAATCTGGACTCCAAAAACAGCGATCACATTGTCAATCTGATCCTCAAACTGCATCAGGCGAATCAGGCGACCATCATCATGGTCACGCACGAGCCGCATATCGCCAAAAATTCGCAACGCATTTTGACGATGGCCGATGGCCAAATCGTCGAGGACACTAATCCCTCTGCACTAAGCTGAATATATTATGAAACAAGTTACCGGCCACCTGACCGCACGACAAATCATCTTCATGGTCATCGCAGAAAGTCGTGGCGTTGCCCGACGATTTATTTTTTTCGTGCTGTGCATTGCCATCGGCGTCGGCGCGGTAATGACCATCAAAAGTTTTTCTAACCTGCTGACAAATGCCATCAGTGCAGAATCCAAAGGACTGCTTGCGGCGGATTTAGAAATCAAAGGCAGCTGGGCGCAGAGTGAAGAAGATATAATCACGCAAAAGAAAGTTCTTCCCGAAGGCACGGATTTTATTTTCATAAAAGAATTGCATGGCATGGCAATTTACAAAGATGAAAGCAATGATAAAAATTCTTCATCTCTGTTGGTGGAACTGAAAGCCATCCCGTTTACAAAACCCAATTACCCTCTATATGGAGAGTTTGAGGCCAAACCAGATCGACCCCTGGAATCCTTGATCGCTGATAACGGCGCGGTGGTGGAACCTTCCTTTCTTTTAAAAACCGGATTAAAAGTCGGTGACCCCTTCAGCCTGGGCAAATCCACAGTCATTTTGCGCGGCACCGTGATTGCGGAACCCGATCGAATTTCGCGAGCCTTCAGCATTGGACCTCGCGTATTTATTTCCCGCAAAACTCTCGATGAAGCCCAACTGATGCAGGTTGGCAGTCGGGTCAAACACCGCACGCTCATTCGCATACCCGACAGCATCGAACTGGAAAAAGCCTATGCGCTTCTGCAACGTGGGCTGAAAGACAAGTCCATCACCATACGCCACTACAAGGACATGCAGTCCTCACTGACAGATGCCATCGAACGCATGGGGCAATACCTCGGCGCGGTTGGGGTGATCGCCCTTATCCTGGGAGGCATCGGCGTTGCCATGATCATCCGCACCTTCATGGCACAAAAACTCGATACCATCGCCATCATGAATTGTCTGGGAGCATCCTCCCGAACCATCTTCAAAGTCTATCTGCTCCAGGCCTTGCTATTAGGATTTATCGGCTCTGTGTTGGGAGTGGCCTTGGGTTTTGCTTTGCAATACCAACTACCGGACAAACTGGTGGGCTTGCTGAATATCCAGGTGCAACCGGGCTTTTACTGGGTCCCTGCTTTGCAATCAATGACCCTGGGAATGGTGACCACACTTTTATTTTGTCTGTGGCCGTTGATTCGTGCTGTCAAAACCCGACCGCTTCGCCTCTTCCGCAGAAATTTTGAAGACGAAGAACTCACCAAAGGAACTCGCCTGGAACGTTGGTCTTCCGGATTTTTTATCCTTGCCGGACTATCCGGTATGGTGATGTGGCAGGCGGAATCTTTTAAACGTGGCGCGTTATTTCTTGCCGCGCTCGGTATTTCCGCATTGGTTTTGGGAGCCGTGTCCATCCTGCTCCTCAAACTCATTCGCAAAATGCCAGCGCCAAAAAGCATGACACGAAGATATGGACTGGCCAACCTGCATCGGCCAAACAGTCAGGCAACCTCGATCATCACCTGTCTTGGCATGGGTCTGATGCTGGTGCTGACCATTCGCCTGGTGCAAATGGATATGCTCGCCATGTTCGACTCCAATACCAAAGGCAACCCGCCGAATTATTTTTTCATCGACATTCAGGTGGACCAGAAGGAAAAATTTGTCATCGCGTTAGATAGCGTCGCCCCGGAGGCTGAACGCGAGATCATGCCTTTGATCCGTTCAAAGTTCTACAGTGTCGATGGCCGGAAAGCCGAGAGCTGGCAATACAAAAATCAGCGTAACGAAGAATGGTTCATCAACCGCAGTTTCGTGCTGACCCATAGCGAAGGGCCACCGCCCAGAGGCAACACGGTCATTAAAGGCAAATGGTGGACCAAAGAGGAAGCCTCTATCCCGCAAGTCTCGCTGGAAGAAGATGCCGCCAAACGCATGGGAGTCGGCATTGGGTCGGAACTGGTGATGGACATCCAGGGAATTAAAGTCAGCGCGCCGATCACCAGCATTCGCAAAGTCGACTGGCGCAATATGCGCACTAATTTTTATATGATCTTTTCGCCCGGAGCACTGGAAGGTGCACCAATCACTTACGTCGCCACGGTGAACGTGCCCGATGAAAAAGAACAGCAAGTGCAAAATGCCGTGGTCAAGGCGCTTCCCAATGTCACCGCGCTCAGTACGAAGGACATCATCAACACCGTGCAAGCCGTGACCAACAAACTCAAGACCCTGGTGGATTTCATGTCCGCGTTCAGCATCAGCGCCGGATTGTTTATCCTCGCCGGATCTGTGGCCTCAACCAAGTTTCGTCGACTGAAAGAATCCGCCGTGCTGAAAATTTTAGGCGCAAAACGTAGTCGCATTGCCGGAATTCTCGGAGTCGAATATGTCACACTGGGCATTGTGGCGGGAGTGATGGGAGTGGGCCTGTCGATGGCCTTATCCTGGGCGGTGATGAAATATTTAATCAAGGCCGACTGGCATGCGTATCCACAAGCAATGCTCTGGACCCTTGCACTCACCATCCTGTTGACCACGCTGACCGGCATCCTCAGCAGTCTCGATGTCCTGCGCGACAAACCTTTCAAAACCCTGCGCAAGTTGGAGGGGTGAGATAAGCAGTATTATCCGGAAGGATTCATGAAAATAAAATTGAACGGTGCAAGCAACAAGTTTTTGTTGCTCTTTTGTGGGACCTTATTTTGTTTGCTGATGCCGACAAACTCACTCGCCCAGATCGATTCCATTGGTCCCCCTGCTCCCTTTGAATCGCCTCCGTACGTTCCGCCACCACCGCGAAAATCACATCTGAATTTTATCGACAATGGTAATGGCACCTTGACCGAAACCCGTTCCAACTTGATGTGGGCAAAAGCCGACAGCTACGCAGATCTTGGCAGATGTTTGAATTGGTATGATGCTGTGCAATACGCAAAAAATCTTCGCACCGGTGGTTATGAAAACTGGCGTTTGCCCTCCTTGAAGGAGTTGGACTGGATCGTGGACGGGACCAAGGAAAACGTCATGGCCTGGAATCATGACCCCAGACATCCTCTATATCTGGATGAAAAATTTGCCGACGGTGCGGCCTACTGGTACTGGACGGAAGATCATACGGATACCGATTTAAACCAATGTTGTGCTTTGTCGATTTATTTTGTTACGGGGATCACCAATATTCGCCGCTTTATTTATTGCGAAAACGGCGGTGTACGACCCGTGCGAAATATGACAAATCCTGCGGCGGTCCGCTGATCATTCATGAGGGGCAGTTCTAAATTCCTGGTTTTGGCAATGAGCGGCCCTTATAAAATAAGGGCGAGTTGCCGGAATAGGAAACATTGAATTATTGGAGGTTTCCTGAAGATGCATCAATCAATCATGGGAGACACTTGCACCATATCATTTCTATTACGTTTTTCTGGCAAACGAACCTTGACACAAGTTCCTTTCCCCGGCTGGCTGTTAACTTCAATACTACCGTTGTGACTTTCGAGTATTTTACTGCAAATGGCCAATCCCATTCCCGTGCCTTCGTAAACATTCATGCCATGCAAACGTTCAAAGGGTTTGAAAATTCGCTCGCTATATTTTTCGTCAAACCCAATGCCATTATCTTCAACCTGGATGACCCAATGCCCCTCGCCATCCTTTTGGGCACTGACCTTGACCAAGGGAGGATGGTTCTCCTTATGAAATTTTAAAGCGTTGCTCAGCAGGTTGATGAACAATTGCCGTATCGGTATCGAGTCCACTTCCAATGGAGGCAGTTTGCCAACCACCACTTTACCTTGGGTTCTGGATATCTGAAATTCCAGAATTTCCAGAGTTTCTTCCAAAATATTGTTCAGGTCGACCACTTGATAGGAGTTTTCCCTGGTGGTGACTTTCGAATATTGCAGGAGATCGTTGATAAAATTTTTCATGCGCTTGGCGGCTTTGTCCATGCGAACTAAATATTCTTTGCCCTGCTCGTCCAGAACCTGTCCATATTCCCTGGAAAGCCGATCTCCAAAAGCCGTGAATTTTCTCAGCGGTTCCTGCAAATCATGACAAGCCATGGCGGCAAATTGTTCCAACTCCTTATTGCTCCGCTCCAATTCTTTGGCGTAGTATTTTAATTTTGCTTCGGCGCGTTTACGTTTGATATTCGATTCGTTCACACGAATGGCAGATTGTATGGTCCGCTGGAAGGAGGTAAATAAATCTTTGCCCTTGACCAAATAATCATGAGCCCCATCTTTCAATGCACGGACGGCGACCTGTTCATTGCCTTCGCCGGTGAGCATCAGTACCACTCCCTGGAAAGCAAACTTTTTGAGCTCCTGTAAAAATTCGATCCCATCAATATCTGGCAACATATAGTCCAGGACCAGGCAATCTATTTTTTCCTGTCGGCAAAGTTCCAGTCCTTCTTCGCCGGTTTCACTTTCCATAACATTAAATTGGTAATCCGGGTTTTGATGCAGAAGTCGTCTGTAGACTTCCCTGTCTCCCGAACAATCGTCAATGATTAAAATGTTTATTACTTTCATTGTCATTATTTCATGTGCTCCTAATACACTAAATTACTACCCGGTTTATTTTTGATTGAATCCCAGCCGCGGACATTATTCCCCGTGGTTTCCCAAATTCAATTGATTGTCATTCGGTTATTTTGAACTTATAAATGTTCCGCCATTTCTGGAAGAATGGTCATGTCCAGCCAATATTCAGATAACATTTCAATGGCTTTAGTAAACCCCGCCAGATCCACTGGTTTTTGAATATAGCTGTTGGCCCCGGAATTGTAGCATTCGCGAATGTCCCGGTGATCGGTCGATGTTGTGAGTACGACAACCGGAATCTGTTTCAGGTTTGCATCATTTTTGATCTCTACCAAAACCTGGCGGCCATCGGTTCCTGGCAGGTTGAGATCCAACAGGATTATTCCCGGTCGAGGAGCAGATATTGGATTGCTATATTTTTCACGTTGAAAAAGATAATCCAAAGCATCTTCGCCATCTTCGCATCTGTAAATCGGATTGGTGACACCAGCTTTTTTGAAGGCCCTTAAGGTAGTTTCATAATCCTCTGGATTGTCCTCAATTAACAGAATGCATTTCTTCCTGGTCATTGTGGAAGCATTCAAAACCATTTTCTTCATCTCCTTGCAAAGTAAAATAAAATGTCGTCCCCTCGCCAAAGGTGGAATCCACCCAAATGCGGCCCTCATGTCGTTCAACTATTTTTTTGACAATGGTCAACCCCGCACCTGTACCGCCACCAAATTTATCGTGGCCATGAAGACGCTTAAAGATCCTGAAGACAGAATCCATATGCTTTTCCTTAATTCCGATGCCATTGTCACGTACATAAAAAATCAATTTGGGCGTTGCCAATGAGTTCTCGTTATCGCCCGTTAAATACTTGGTGGTGTTTGCCATTTCATCGGGTGCCTGCGGTGCCATCTTCGTCTCTTCATTTTGCAGATAACCGATTTCAATCCATTTTTTATTTTTGTCGTTATACTTCATCGCGTTTGTAATCAGATTACGAAAGACTTCTATCACCCGGGTCTGATCACAAACGATGGTTGGCAAAGTCCGGGGAATTCTTACGTCGATGTCTTTTTCCTCCAAGGTGACGCACAACGAGTCCAGGACGCCGTGAATCCCATCATTCAAATCCGTCTCCTGAATCGCCAAATCAACGCGGCCTACTCGGGAAAAATACAACAGGGAATTGATTAAAGTTTCCATTCTCTGGGTCAGTCTTACCAGCGTATTTAACTTGGATACACCTTCTTCGTCAATTTTGTCGGAATAGTCCTCAATCAAAAAAGTGGAATAATTATGGATACCACGCAGAGGTTCCTTAAGATCGTGCGAAGCGATGTAAGCAAAATCATCCAGTTCCTGATTGGAACGGCTTAGTTTTTCATTCGCTTCGGTCAGGTCATCGGATCGACCCTGCAGGTCCCCATAAGCTTTTACCAAGGCTTCCTCAGCCTTTTTCCTTTGCGTAATATCGCGCAAAATTCCGGTGAACATGGGGCGACCATTGATTTCCATATCATTGACCGTAAGCTCCAACGGAAAAGTGGTGTTATCTCTTCGCAATCCTATGATTTCCAGGCTGGTGCCAAAGATCTCTGATTTTCCAGTGTGCTGATAAACACTAATAGAAGAAGCATATTCCTGGTAGTAAGATAGAGGGATCAATTGGCTGGCTTTTTGTCCCAGAATTTCCTCAGCAGAAATACCAAACATGATTTCCGCCCCTTTATTAAAGCTCTCAATATTTCCTTGTTCGTCGACAGTCATAATGCCTTCATTGACATTGTCCATGATGGCCTGCATACGAACTTCTCCAGACAAGACAAGTTCTTCCGCCTGGTTTTTTTGCTCCTCAACGGCATTTTGGCGAGCTTTCAAAGACAACCCCAAAAGGGCCACAGATACCAGTAGACAAAATTGTAAGACAAAGGTTCGCCGCATTGTCGTGAGTGGCCGCAGGGCTTCTGCCGTATCCATTTTGGTTGAAATTCCCATATTGTATTTTTCCAGCCAGGTCCAGGCGCCAACCACATTTACCCCACGGTAATCGTTGTATCCCTCGACATTTTTACCTGCAATTCCCTGAATGGCTTGCGTCACTGAATGAGTCAGAGGTTGCTGACTGCGGTCCAATGAAGAATAATACCCCTGCATTAAATTGCCTCCAGGGTTGCGCAATTGCAGATTCAAAATGGCTAGACTTTTTGGTCCATTAGGAATCAATCCGGCGCGAGGCAAATCTCTAAAAAATTTGCTGAGCGATAACATTCTCGCATCACTGTCGAAGGCAAAAGTTTCGCCGGTATTTCCCATTTGGCTGATATTCAGTACTTTGGTAAACTCTCCTTCTGGACGCAATTGAAAAGCGATGACACCAGCCACCTCTCCGGCATCGTTGAAAATTGGCGTCGAAGCCATCATGATCGGCACATGTTTCCATTTCAGCCCCTTTTCATCCACCAGTGCCACTTGAGATGAAAAAGGTAGAGAGACCACAGTATCTCCTTGCATAGAGCGGTAAAAAAAACTGGATAAACCAGCTAGTTCCCTTCCTCGTAAAGGACCTTCCATTAAAGAACCCACCTGCAATCCTGTAGGATCGAATAAAACAAAGCCGATAAAATTATACTTTTGACATGCGGCCCCCAGGTATTTTCTCAACCATTGAATGTCTTGAGAATTCTGAAACCAAGTCAACGAAAGTTTTTCTTTTTGCGATCTTTCCAGTATTGAAAGAATTTTTTCGCGAATAGAAGGCTGGGCAGCCAGCACTTGAGAATCACGTTTTTTATCCTGAGCCCACATTTCAAACGATTCAACATTGGTAGCGAGACTATTGGAAAGTTGGCTTTCAAGGTTTTTTTTTCATCTCCCATCCCACTTCAGACAGACCAGCCCAGCCAGTAGCCAGAATGATTGCAAATATTGTCACCGCGTAGCCAGCCAAATAGGCAATGGAGGGCAAACGAGACCAGTTAAAAATCGAAGGAAGATTTATCATTTTTTTCATGATAGCGTAGACCGCATAAAATACAATTTAATTGTCATTAAGTATTAATTTTACAGTAAATTTGAGTAAAAGTGTAGTTTATTTTATAAATAAACTTATCAAAGACTGAATTTAGATAAAAATAAAGCGATTTATTAGAAAATGGTCATTAATATTATCAAAATCTTAGCTTTGAAGGGAAGTTCAACGGGATCTACAGGTGGGGACTTTAAAACCGGTGGCGCGGAGCAGCCTCGGCTGGCAAATGGAGCAAAAGGTGAGAACTTGGTGGGCAACGCTCACAGGAAGAGTGGACAAGAGAGGTTTTTGGCTGGCATTAAAACTAAGGAGCCCCTCCAAAAATTCAATATTTTCTGTCATGGCCAGGAGCGGCCCTTATGAAATAGGGGTCAACGAATTGCCGGGAGTAAAAATATTGAATTATTAGAGGTTCCCTAAAGTCTTATTAAAATCATCCGTTAGACTGTTAAGGTGTTTTTTATGCAAATCTATAAAAGATACATCCTTAACTCTACGTAGTATGGAAATTCAATCCAGCTCAGAACCAAAGACAATGAAATACGGGCGCATGAGCAGGCGCATAAAAGCGCTGCTGGAGGTTTGGCAAGCGGCCCACCATCTTTTACCTATGAAACCGGTCCCGATGGCAAACGCTATGCAGTAGGTGGGGAAGTCCAAATCGATACCTCCCCTGTGAAAGGAGATCCCCAGGCAACAATTCAAAAAGCCTAGACGATTCGACGGGCGGCCACGGCACCTAGCAATCCTTCCTCGCAGGACCGGACAGTCGCCGCACAAGCGGCAAGTATGGAGGCCCAGGCGCGTCAGGAATTACAAAAAGAACGCGCGGAAAAAATGAGGAAGCAAAAGAAACTGAAAACCTCAGCGCAACCCAATCGACAAATATGCCAGCCGAAGCCGCCAGCGAAAAATCCAACGGAAATAACTTCT
>PVMS01170381.1_pt1 | contig 13896 bp, 11 predicted proteins | sample 1853461 | NCBI WGS metagenome assembly PVMS01 (sample SAMN08582032, study PRJNA380276) | Marine sediment metagenome, whole genome shotgun sequencing project. | isolation source: ocean sediment barecode stripped | collected 2017 | reverse complement strand
GTGCGTGTCAATGTCGCGGGCCGGTTAATGGCCAAGCGGGTGATGGGAAAAGCCAGTTTCGCCCAGCTGCAGGACATGAGTGGCCGACTGCAACTCTTTCTGCAACGGGATTCCTTGCCAGAGGGCGTCTACCCGGCTTTCAAGACCTGGGATGTTGGCGATATCATCGGTGCAGAGGGCCCCCTGTTTAAAACAAAAACGGGTGAACTGTCGGTACGTGTCGAGTCGATCAGGATGTTGACGAAATCACTGCGGCCTCTGCCGGAAAAATTCCATGGCCTGGCTGATCAGGAAACCCGTTACCGGCAGCGCTACCTGGATCTGATTATGAGTGAGGTCACACGTAACACGTTCAGGATGCGTGCCGGGATCGTTCAATATATACGCGAGTACCTCAACAGCAGGGATTTTCTTGAAGTCGAAACGCCTATGATGCAGGCAATCCCGGGAGGTGCGGCAGCACGGCCGTTTACAACTTTCCACAATGCCCTGGACATGGACCTGTTCCTGCGTATTGCACCGGAGTTATATCTGAAGCGGCTGGTGGTGGGTGGTTATGAAAAAGTCTACGAGATCAACCGCAATTTCCGTAACGAGGGTCTGTCAACCCGGCACAATCCGGAATTTACCATGCTGGAGTTCTACCAGGCCTACGCTGATTTCAATGACCTGATGGATCTGACGGAAGACATGTTAAGGGGTATGGCATCAAAGCTGCACGGCAGCACCACGATCGAGTATCAGGGTACCCGCTATGATTTTGGCAAACCCTTCAGGCGTATCAGTGTGCATGACTCTATCTTGCACTTTAATCCGGACCTCAGTGCAGAAGATATCGGTGAGCTGGACAGGGCGAGGTCCATTGCGGGCAATCTCAACATCCCGTTAAAAGACAGTTATGGACTGGGCAAGATCCAGATCGAAATCTTCGAGAAAACCGTGGAAAGTCGCCTGGATGATCCGACCTTTATCACAGCTTACCCGACAGAAGTCTCACCGCTGGCACGCCGCAACGATAATGACCCGTTCATCACCGACCGGTTTGAGTTTTTTGTTGGCGGGCGTGAAATTGCCAACGGGTTTTCGGAGCTGAACGATGCCGAGGACCAGGCAGAGCGTTTTCTTCAGCAGGTCAAGGACAAGGATGCCGGTGATCTTGAAGCCATGCATTTCGATGCGGATTATATCCGTGCGCTGGAGCATGGCATGCCGCCGACAGCAGGCGAGGGGATTGGAATCGACCGGCTGGTGATGTTATTTACCGACTCACCCTCGATTCGGGATGTGCTGTTATTCCCGCACATGCGGCCCGAGAGCTGATTTTTCAGCTGCGGTTGTTCGCTGTCAGCCGGGTAACATCAACGTACAGTTTCAGGTGCTGGCCCGGTTGCAGGTATTTTCCTTTTGGCAGCTTGTTCCAGCGCCGCAAATCTGTAATGCTGACACTGAACTTTCTTGATATACGGTACAGTGAGTCCCCGTTGCGTACCGTATAGTGGACAGTTCGTACCTGCTTGCCTGCTGTGTGGCCGGTTCCCTGTTGCCATATCACCAGTTGCTGGCCGGGCTTGATCAATGATCCGGAGTCCAGTCGATTCCAGCGCGTAACCTGCTTGACCGAAACCTTGTGTTTGTGTGCAATCCCCCACAGGCTGTCACCGTTCCTGACCTTGTAAGTGAGCTTGCTGCCGGAGGTGTTTCCTGGCTGCAGTTTTTTATTGATCACGGCATAATGCGACGCGTCCCTGGCGGCAACCGGTACCAAAAGATGCCGGCCGGCACGAATGTTTGTGCCGCGAAGTTCATTGGTGCTGCGCAAGACCTTGACGGTCGTATCATAGTGGCGTGCAATCTGTGACAGTGTTTCTCCGCTGCGAATTTTGTGTCGGACCCACTTGACTCGCCGGGACTCGGGCAACGCGGCAAGGTTCTGCCTGAACCGGTCTGAGTGTGCCAGCGGAATGACCAGTTGATGCGGTCCATCGGGGTGGGTGGCCCAGCGGTTATAGCCGGGATTCAGCTGATACAGTTCTTCTGTTTCGATGCCAGCCAGTTCGGATGCCACGCCAATGTCAAGTTGCCCCTGTGTTTCAACAATGGCGAAAGCAGGTCGCATGGCAACCGGTAACAGCGTGACGCCGTATTTGCCTGGTTCCCTGACGACGGTACTGATGGCAAGCAGTTTCGGAACATAGGCAGACGTTTCTTTGGGAAGTTTTAAATGCCAGAAGTCTGTTGGTCTTCCAGCCTGACGATTCTTTTTGATTGCCTTGTTGACAGTGCCTGCACCGGAATTATAAGCGGCCAGTGCCAGCAACCAGTCGCCATCAAATTGCCTGTGCAGTTTTTCCAGGTAGTCAAGTGCGGCCTCTGTGGATGCCACAACGTCACGACGACCGTCATACCACCAATCCTGTTTCAGGCCATACATCTTTCCGGTGCCCGGTATGAATTGCCATAAACCGGCAGCGCGTCCGTGTGAATAGGCGAATGGGTCATAACCACTTTCAATAAATGGCAGCAGGGTAATTTCGCCGGGCAGGTTGCGTTCCCTGACTTCGTTAAAGATATAGGCGAGGTAGGGTTCACCGCGGTTAAAAATTCTTTCTACCTGGCTGGCGTTGTTCGCATACAGTTTTACCCGGGCAGTTACAGTTTTATGATGGGTATCATCAAGCCTGAAACTGGTGCGCAACTGATTCCAGAATTCTGGATCGTCGTAGGCTGGAGCTACTGAAGAGCTGTCAGCTGTTTCCCGGGTGCTGTGAGCCGGGTCGCTTTCATGGGTCTGCTTGCTGCTCGCAGGCGGGCGGGTGGCACAACCTGAAATCATCAGGATGAGGGTGGCTGCCAGGATAATGTCCGTTGTTCTCATAGAGGGTTATATCGACATTCGCGAATAAAGCCTTGAGATAAGGGTAGTGACGAGAATCACCTTTGTCGGTTCAGCCGCCCACTAACGCCGGAATCGTCCGGAATATGACTCGGGCGTATGCTGACAGGCCAGCCAGGGCAGGTCAATAACTTTCATTTATTATGGTTTTTCTGGCGCCCGCACGGTACAGATGCGGTATGATTTCAGGGTAATGTCTATGGACTATACCGTGTCTTCCCGCGCCACTTCGCTGCGCAGCTGGTACCAGCGACCATTAGGCCGCCTGGTGGGAGATGCCGAGTTGTCTGCACTCTCCGGGCAACTTCCCAACCTGTTCGGTTATCACCTGATGATGGTCGACCCACCCTGGGAAACATGTCGCCTGGAAGACAGCCGGATACCGCATCACATCATTCAGAGCGTCGAAGTCCCGGCGAATTCAGTCGCAGGGCTGGCAGGTCACACCGAAGCCTGGCCGATCATGACGGATTCCATTGATACAATCATTCTTCCGCACACACTGGAGTTATCCAGCGACCCACACCAGGTTTTGCGTGAGGCGGATCGCAGCCTGATACCCGATGGTCACCTGGTTATTCTTGGGTTTAACCCGCGCAGCTTGTGGGGCGTACGGCGGGTCCTGTCCCGGCGTAATCAGCGGATGCCCTGGGATACCCACTTTCTGAGTCTGAGCCGGATAAAGGACTGGCTGGGTTTATTGGGATTCGATACTCTCCACAGTCATTACATTTTTCAACGCCCACCGATACAGAATCTGCGCTTGCTTGAACAATTAAAATTTCTTGAACCGTCCAGCGGGCATGGACGGATATTACTATCGGCTTCCTATATCCTGGTCGCACGTAAACGTACGGTGGTAGTAACGCCCTTGAGGGCGGGTCACAGCAAGCGCCGCAGCCTGTTCCCTGTGGGTATCCCTAGTTCCAGTCAAGGCAATGTCAGACGCTCCCATTGAAACAGAAATATTCACTGATGGCGCCTGCCGCGGGAATCCGGGGCCGGGCGGTTGGGGTGTGTTGTTACGTCATAATGGTAACGAGAAGACCCTGTACGGTGCGGAAGCACTGACAACGAATAATCGCATGGAATTGATGGCCGCAATCCAGGCGCTTGAGAGTCTGACACGACCTTGCCGGGTATGCCTGACGACGGACTCGCAGTACGTCATGAAAGGCATCCAGGAATGGATGACGAACTGGAAAAAACGGGGTTGGAAAACTGCCGCAAGAAAACCGGTAAAGAACGTGGACCTTTGGCAACGCCTGGACAAGGCGACTGCCAGACATGACATCCGGTGGGACTGGGTCAGGGGACATAGCGGCCACCTGGAAAATGAACAGGCGGATGCCCTGGCGAACAGGGCCATTGACGAGTTTTTGACAGACTGACTCCAGGAAAAATCATGCGTCAAATTGTACTTGATACGGAAACTACCGGTCTGGAGCCATCAGAAGGCCACCGGATTATTGAAATCGGTTGTGTCGAACTGATCGACCGGCGCCTGACCGGGGACACCTACCACCAGTATATACAGCCTGATCGCGAGATCGATGCGGGTGCCGTGGAAGTGCACGGGATCACCAATGAATCTCTGGCCGACAAGCCCCGGTTTGCTGATATTGCCGATGAATTTCTGGAGTTTATCCGGGGTGCGGAACTGGTAATCCATAATGCCCCGTTTGACGTCGGTTTCATCGATCATGAATTCACACTGCTGGCCAATTGTCCGGGCAATGTAGCTGATCACTGCATGGTACTGGACACACTGGCACTGGCACGGCGGCTGCATCCGGGGCAGCGCAATAGTCTGGATGCACTGTGCCGGCGCTACGACATCGACAACTCACAACGTGACCTGCATGGCGCTTTACTGGATGCGGAGATACTGGCTGACGTTTACCTGTGCATGACCGGTGGACAGGTGAGCCTGTCACTGGATGGCCTGAATGACGGGCAGGCTGGACAACAGGCAGCCATCCGGCGTCTGACTTCCGAGCGCGAGCCACTCAGGGTAATCAGGGCAGATGCAGAAGAAATACGCGCACACGCGGCACGGCTTGATGCCATCGACAAGGCCTGTGCTGATACCAGTGTGTGGCGTTGCCTTGAAGCCGAAACGTCATAGCCCGTACTTCTCGCTGCGGGCTAACCGGTTACAACGGGTATTTTAAACGTCTCCGCATTTACCCACAGATGAACCATGATGCTGGCGGCATAACCAAGGATAATAACCGGCGCCCATTTCAGATGTCCGAAGAACGTGTACTTTCCACGCGCCTGTCCCATCAAGGCCACGCCGGCGGCAGAACCAATTGACAGCATACTGCCGCCAACACCGGCCGTCAGGGTTACCAGCAGCCAATGTCCCAGTTCCATGTCCGGCTGCATACTCAGCACAGCAAACATGACCGGGATGTTATCCACGATAGCGGACATGAAACCGACGGCGATATTGGCAAAGATCGGGCCGATGTCAATATACATGGCAGTCGATGCCAGCTCGAGGTAACCGATGAACCCCAGTCCACCGACACACAGCACGACACCGTAGAAAAACAGCAGTGTGTCCCACTCGGCACGCGCCAGGCGGTTGAAAAAATCGAACTGCTCGCCATCTTCCCCTTTCATGGCCAGTTCGCCAATCACGCCTATGGAAACCGGGTCATCGATCTTTGGCCGATGCGTTTTCTTCAGGTAGTAACTGAAGAACTGTAGAAAACCGAGGCCGGTCATCATGCCCAGGAAGGGCGGCAGATGCAGGAAATTATGGAAGCTAACAGCTGTGAGGATGGTGCAGGCAAACAGCAGCATGATACGTTTTGCGCCGCGCCGCATTCTGATCTGCTCATCGCTGGTTACCGGACTACCGGAACCGATGGCAAATTGCATGATGGCTGCCGGGACAACGTAGTTGACTACCGAGGGGATAAACAGCAGAAAGAAAGCACTGAAGCCGACCAGGCCTTCCTGCCAGACCATCAATGTGGTGATATCACCAAAGGGTGAGAAAGCACCGCCGGCATTGGCAGCCACCACGATGTTGATGCAGCCGACACCCACAAACTTTTCGTTGTCCTTGCCAACGGCCAGCAGTACAGCGCACATCACCAGCGCAGTTGTCAGGTTGTCGAGAATCGGCGAAAGGAAGAATGCCAGGATTCCGGTGAGCCAGAAAAGCCTGCGGTAACTAAAACCCTTGCGGACAAGATAGGCGCGCAATGCCTCAAAAACCTGGCGTTCTTCCATGGCATTGACATAGGTCATGGCGGCAAGCAGGAACAGGAACAGTTCCGAGAATTCCAGCAGGTTATAACGTACCGCTGTTTCTACCGTATGCCCGTCACCCTGGCCGGCATAAACGTAGGCGATCATTGCCCAGATAATGCCGGCTGCCAGAATGACCGGTTTGGATTTTCTCAAGTGGGTAAATTCTTCCGCCATAACTACGATGTAGGCGATGATGAAAACCACCAGTGCCGAATAGCCTGTCGCTGAACGGGTCAGGTCGATGATATTGCCGGATTCAGATGACGCAACTGCCAGCGCCGGAAACAGTAAAAGTAGCAGGGCAGGCGTGAAAGCGCGTGTAATCAGGTGGCGCAAGGGTCGCTCCTTTTTTATCTTGAGGGCGGGAAGATACCACAACCCGGTTAATCCCTTAAACGGGAATGGCCATTTTAGATACTTGGCCGTCCCTGATGCGGGGCGAAACTGCACGATTGTGGGTCAGTTGCCACTACATGGAGCAGGACTACGACTTAAGACCAATAGCCGGTTTTGCCTGTGTATATCTATACTGGACGTCAGGATAGCAGGCACAACAAAAAAGGTTGGGATTTGGAAAATCAAAAAGGATTTACCCTTATCGAGTTGATGATAGTGATTGCAATTATTGGCATTCTTGCCTCAATTGCTATTCCGGCCTATCTGGATTACACCATTCGTTCAAAAGTCTCGGAGGGCCTGCAACTCTCTGCAGCGGTCAAACTGGCCATTGCCGAGACCTACCAGGGCACCGGGGTTTTCCCGGCTACCGGTAATGTGAGTTACGGCCTGCCAGCACCCGGCAGTATCAGTGGCACCTATGTTTCAAGTGTTACTGCAGCAGCCAACACCGGTGCAATAACCATCGAATACAAACTGATCTCACCCGGCAAGGTTGATGCCGGGGATAATGTTACCTTGACACCAGACGTCAGCGCAGCCGGTACTGTCAGCTGGGATTGCGCCAGTATAACCATTGCCCCAAGGTATATCCCGGCAGTTTGCAGGTTGTAACCGGACTCATAGCCGACCAGCCTGCTGCGAACAGATATATTTAGACAAATGAGCCTGGATACCCTGTATCCGGGCTCTTTCTGTTTAGTGAAGGTAAGGCAGCCATAATAAATAACCCGCGGCTTGATTATACCCAGAGCCACCGGTGGCCAGCCTATCCTTTAGTACTCTCTCATCTCTTGTCTGATATCGTTCGCTGTAATAAGCTGGCATACCAATTTGCGGCTGTGTCCCTGAATCGAGCACATGTCAGCTGACCAAAGGGTTAGCACAACAGGGATATGATGACAGACAGCATAATCCTGGCGGGGAGCCAACCATGGATCCGGATCTGGTCATGTTGTCCCGGCTGCAATTCGCGTTCACCATTTCCTTCCATATTATTTTTCCTTCCTTCACGATCGGGCTTGCAGCCTGGCTTGCAGTACTGGATGGCCTGTGGCTTAAAACCGGCAACAGTGTTTACCGCCGTACGTTCGAATTCTGGCTGAAAATCTTTGCCGTTGCCTTTGGCATGGGTGTGGTTTCAGGAATTGTGATGGGTTTCCAGTTTGGCACCAACTGGAGTGAACTGTCTGCCCGGGCGGGTAACATCATGGGGCCGTTACTTGCCTATGAAAGCTATACGGCCTTTTTGCTGGAAGCCACATTTCTGGGCGTGCTGTTTTTCGGGCGCGAGCGACTGCCGGGCTGGGCCTATTTTCTGAGTTGTTGCATGGTCGCCCTGGGTACCTCCATATCCGCAATATGGATCATGATCAACAATAGCTGGATGCAAGTGCCTGTCGGTTTTGAAATCGTCGACGGTGTGTTTATGCCGACTGACTGGCACGCGATAATCTTTAACCAGGTAGTGTTGATACGAACCCTGCATATGTTCCTGGCGGCCTACCTGACCACTGCCTTCGTCATAGCGGCAACCGGGTACTGGTTGCTACTTAAACAACGGGCGGACGGGGAGGGGCGCCTGATGGTGTCCATGTCGTTGCGATTGGCCGCCATTCTTATTCCCCTGCAACTGTTCATTGGTCATATCAACGGTACCCTGGTGACAGAGCACCAGCCTGCAAAACTCGCGGCTATTGAAGCGCGCTGGGATACCGAGCAACCGGCGTCACTGGTACTGCTGGGATGGCCGGATGAGGCGGCAGAAACCAACCGCTATGCGGTGGTTATACCCGGTATTGGCGGACTCATTGATGCCGGTGATTACGATGCGCGTATGCCCGGACTGAAAACCTGGCCGAAAGCTGATCGCCCGCCTGTGGTGATACCTTTTTTCGGTTTCCGCATCATGGTGGCAATGGGGTTATTGATGTTATTCATCGCCTGGACCAGTATCTGGTTGCGCCTGAAAGGGCGGCTGTTCACCACACGCTGGTTTCAACGCATCACGATACTGGCATTCCCGGCCGGATGGGTGGCGGTATTGTCCGGCTGGTTTGTGGCCGAGGTAGGACGTCAACCGTGGACGGTTTATGGTTACCTGCGCACTCTGGACTCGCATTCCCCGATTACTTCAGCAGAAGTCACTACTTCACTTGGGTTGTTTGTTGTTGTCTATTCACTGGTGATGGCCTTCGGTGTGTATGCGATTCTGCGGCTCATTAAGGCAGGTATTAAAGAAGTGCCTGCGACAGCTCGTCACTACACCGGGCAGCGTCCAATGCGGGCCAGCCATGACGGACCCTGACGGCGAGGGCTCTTTGTGATGAGCTTTGATGAATTACTTCCATACCTGTGGGCGCTGATAATAGGCGTGAACCTGTTGTTGTATATCGTACTGGACGGATTTGATCTCGGCGTTGGCATGCTGTTCCAGGGCGCAAGCTCGGAGAGTGAACGCCGTGCCATGTTGAGGGCCATTGGTCCGGTATGGGACGGTAATGAAACATGGCTGGTGGCATCTGGTACCGCATTATTCGCCGCCTTTCCGGTCGTTTACTCGATATTATTGCCGGCCCTGTACCTGCCAGTCATCTTCATGCTGATCGCTTTGGTGTTCCGTGGCGTTGCTATCGAGTTTCGTAACCAGTCAACTCGCATGCGTGCATTTTGGGATAACGGTTTTTTTATAGGCTCGCTGGTAGCGGCCTTTTTCCAGGGCACCATTATTGCCACCCTGATGCAGGGTATTCCGTTGCAGGACAATCAATTTGATGGCAACGCGATGTTCTGGCTGACACCGTTCAGCGTGACTGCCGGTCTTGGCCTGATTGCGGGTTACCTGTTGCTGGGCTCCACCTGGCTGGTGTTGAAAACAGCTGGTGACTTGCAGCAGCGTGCTTTCCGTATTGCTGCTTTCAGCGTACTTGCCAGCGGCGTTTTTCTGTTGCTGTTGTTCATTTATACACTTGCCACCAATCACCCTGCTTACCAGGTATGGGAACAACGACCACTGTGTCTGCTGATTCCTGCTGTGGGCTTCTTTGCAGGCAGTATCTGTTACCGCAGCCTGCACCAAAGGCGTGAGACGCTGCCCTTCGTCATGGCAACAGCGATTATCACCTGTGGGTTTTTCATATTACTGGCCACTATATGGCCGTATATTGTTCCCTATAGCCTGACCATTCCCGAAGCGGCTGCCAGTCCTGCCTCCCTGCGTTTCCTGTTTTACGGTGTGGCACTGGTCGTAATGCCGGTGATGCTGTTGTTTACAGCACTCATCTACTGGAGCTTTCGTGGCAAGGTGCCACTTGATGACTAGCCGTGAAGTGCAATATCAGCCCCATTCCCGGCAAATAATCCCCGATAACAATCACCATACGGGAACTATTTTGAATAAAAAGAATCACTGAAATTGATATAAATCAATTGATTTACAGTATGAAGCAGGGCTACCCTCATATATTAAATGAGTAAACTGACATACAGAATCTTGCTGGTCATTGTGGCTTCTGCCATGGCGTTAGCGCCGCTGCGCGGTGCACTCGCATTGCCAGTGCTTGTTGATGATGATGGTGCAAGCCATTGTATACAAATGCAAAATGGCATACATGCGCCGGAGCGGCTGGCTGGAATGCCAAGTCCAGATGCTGATAATTCAGGCCATGCTTGTCAGGGTTGTGGTGGTGACTGCTGTGACGGGGCTTGCAACAATTGCGCACACGGTTCAGCCGCCTTATCCACTGTCATTGCTGTAACGTCAGAGTTTCACGATACCCCCCCTGATTTACCAGTGTTATATGGTGTCTCCGGACGCACAGTCCACCCGCCGTTTCGACCCCCCATCTCTCTCCCAAGCTGATTCGATTTGCGTCTGGTTATCTGCCTCTTTTGGCAGTTACTATCAGCCGTGATCTGTTCCTGTTAAATGGCTATGGAGAATCGCCATGTTTTATTCCCGGAAAACTGTCCGGCACCCGTGCACTGTAGCAGGCACGCAGCACACCGCATTTTGCGAACGCCCCGGCAATGCCCTGAAGCGGACTGCAATACAACTTGTACTGTTTGCACTGACGACACTGTCCTTTGCAAGCCGTGCAGATCTTGATCTCGATGAGACAGTTCGACTGGCGCTGGCGGATGATCCTGCTGTAACGGCGTCGCGTGCGATTGCCATGGCGCTCGGTGATAGCGCTATCGCTGATGGCCAGCTGCCTGACCCCAAATTGACAACCGGCATCTGGAATCTGCCCGTGGATGATTTTGATATTGACAGGGAGCCATCAACGCAGCTGCGACTGGGACTCGTACAGGCTTTCCCGCGCGGTGACACGTTGCAGTATAAACAGCAGCAAACCGAATGGATGGCAAACTCACAAGCGGCAAAAACTGACGTTACATCACGACAACTGGTTCGTAATGTGCGCAAAAGTTTCCTGGAACTTTATTATCAAATACAGGCTGAACAGGTCATCAGCAAGACCCGCACGCTGTTTGCGCAGCTGGTGGATATCACCCAGGCACACTATGCCACCGGCAGGGTAAGCCAGCAGGATGTGCTGCGTGCGTCGCTGGAACTGTCGCGGCTGGATGACCGTACCACCCGTATCCGCAATGAATCTGACAAGAGTCGTGCCGCACTGACAAAATGGATAGGTGCTGCCGCCGCAATGCCGATCGACAGCAATTTTCCGGAATTACCTGCACTGTCCGCAAAGGATGCAATCGAGGCAGTGCTTCCGGAGCACCCGGTCATCCGCATGGCAACGGCTAAAATTGAGGCAAGTAAACGCGGAATACAGATTGCACGCGAGCAATACAAACCCGGCTGGAGTGCCGGCCTGGAATATCGCAAGCGTTTCGGTGAGGACCCGGACGGTGATGACCGGGCCGACATGATGGCCGCAATGGTCACCGTGGACCTGCCGTTGTTCCCGAAAAATCGCCAGGACAAACGCCTGTCCGCCAGTATCCAGCAAGCCGAATCGGCCCAACTGACCCGTGATGACAGGCTGCGTGGACTAAAGCAAATGCTGGATTCGGATTACGCCAACTGGCAGCGGCTGGGTGAACGCGCCGACCTGTATGAGTCACAGCTGCTGCATGAATCCACGGCCAATGCCCAGGCCTCGCTGAATGCCTATCAAAGCGGCGTCACTGAATTTACCACCCTGATGCGTGCGCGCATTACCGACCTGGACGTGCGTCTGGATGACCTGCGAGTGCGCATCGATCGTGCCAAGGCGCAGGCCAGCTTGCTGTATCTTTCCGGAGAAGACCAATGACTAAAACAAATATCAGCAACTTGACAGCCAGCTTTCTGTTCATCTTCCTGTTATTTCCAGCGGCAGCCATCACGGCTGCAGCAGACGGTGACAGGGAGGTTCTCTACTGGGTTGCCCCCATGGATGCCAATTACCGGCGTGACAAGCCCGGGAAATCTCCGATGGGCATGGAGCTGGTGCCGGTGTATGCCGATGCGGGCAATGGCAGCGGCGTGACCATTTCACCCGAGATGGTGCAGAACCTGGGGGTGCGTACCGCTGTTGCTGAACGTTCCCGCCTGTGGCGCAGCATCGATACGGTTGGTTATGTCGATTATGACGAGTCGAAGGTCAGCCACATTCACCTGCGTACCGAGGGCTGGATCGAGAACCTTGTGGTTCAGTCCGAGGGGGAGCGGGTTACCAAGGGCCAGCGTCTGTTTAATCTGTATTCACCGGAACTGGTCAATGCCCAGGAAGAATTTGTTCAGGCCCTGAATGCCGGCAACAAGGGATTGATCCGGGCATCCCGCAGCCGGCTGGGTGCACTGGGTATCCCGGCCAGCCAGGTCAAACGCCTGGAAAAAACCCGAAAACCCAGCCAGACAATACCGATCTATGCATCGCAGGATGGCGTGGTGTCATCCTTGTCTGTACGTGATGGTATGTATGTCAAACCAGACATCCGCATCATGAGTCTTGCCGACCTGTCCAGCGTGTGGCTGCTCGCCGAAGTATTCGAGCGTCAGGCAGACTGGGTCGAGGTTGGACAGCCTGCCGAGGTCAGCCTGGCCTTTTTGCCGGGGCGTACCTGGGAAGGCAAGGTGGAATACATTTACCCGAGTCTGGATCCGAAGACCCGCACACTGAAGGCACGTCTGCGGTTCCCCAATCCGGACGAGGCACTCAAGCCCAATATGTACGCCAACGTCAAGATCTATGGCGGCGCGAAGGATGACGTCGTTGTCATTCCGATTGAAGCCCTGATCCGGACCGGGCGCGAGGAACGCGTCATCATTGCCCGCGGTGCAGGGCGCTTTGAAGCACGCCAGGTACGTGCCGGTATCGAAAGCGGGGATTGGGTAGAGATACTTGAAGGTGTACAGCCGGGTGAAAACATTGTCGTGTCAGGCCAGTTTCTGATTGACTCCGAAGCCAGCCTCAAGGCCAGCATGATGCGCATGACGGAACCAGACAGCTCCGGCAACCAGCTGGTGTCACCGGAGTAACCGCCATGATAAAGGCTCTGATTAACTGGTCATTGCAAAATCGCTTTATGGTGATCCTGCTGACCGTCATCCTGACAGGCTGGGGTTTGTATGCGGTAAAAAATACGCCGCTGGACGCCATCCCGGACCCCTCCGATCTGCAGATCATCATCAAGACCAGCTTTCCCGGACAGGCTCCACAGGTGGTTGAGGACCAGGTCACCTATCCGCTGACAACCGCCATGCTGTCGGTACCCAAGGCGGTAACGGTGCGCGGCTATTCCTTTTTCGGTGATTCCTTCGTGTACATTATATTCGAGGATGGCACCGACCCCTACTGGGCACGTTCGCGGGTACTGGAATACCTGAGCCAGGTGAGCAGCAAGTTACCGCTGGAGGCAAGGCCGGAACTGGGACCGGATGCCACCGGCGTCGGCTGGGTGTATGAATATGCGCTGGTCGACCGGACCGGTCAGCATGAGCTGTCGCAACTGCGCAGCGTACAGGACTGGTGCCTTAGATATGAACTGCAAACAGTCCACGGCGTCTCCGAGGTCGCCACCATCGGCGGCATGGTCAAGCAATACCAGGTAGTGCTCGACCCGGACAAGCTAAGGGCCTATGGCTTGCCGCTGGCCAGGATCAAGAGCGCCATACAGCGCGGCAACCAGGAGGCCGGCGGTTCTGTCATCGAAATGGCGGAGGCCGAGTACATGGTGCGTGCCACCGGTTATATCGATGAACTGGATGACCTGCGCCACATCCCCCTTGCCGTGAACGAGCGTGGCACTCCCATCCTACTGGACGATGTTGCTGAAGTTCGGCTGTGACCACCACTGCGTCGCGGTATTGCCGAGCTGGACGG
>PVMS01080573.1_pt1 | contig 13898 bp, 23 predicted proteins | sample 1853461 | NCBI WGS metagenome assembly PVMS01 (sample SAMN08582032, study PRJNA380276) | Marine sediment metagenome, whole genome shotgun sequencing project. | isolation source: ocean sediment barecode stripped | collected 2017 | reverse complement strand
GATAATCAAGAGCAGAAACGCCGAGAGTATAAAACTAGCAGACGAAGAGATAGCCCGCGCTGAGAAGTCAGTAGAAAGACAAAGAGAGATAGCCGCTAAAGGACAAGAAAACATACTGGGCGAAGAACAAGCAAGGCTAGATAAAGCTAATCTAGCTAAGAAAAGAGAAGCCGAGAGGGCAGCAAAGCAAGAGCAGGCAATTGCGCTTGCCACGGCCTTTATTAACAATTTATCAGCTAGGCAGAAGAATGCTAAAAATAAAGAGGAGTCAAACGCAGCATTTGCACTCGCGCTTAGAGATACCTTTGCAGCTAAATTGATAGCCGAAGGATTAGCCTCTTTTTATGATGGTACAGAAGACACAGGAACAACCGCTAAACCGCTAGATAGCAAGGGAGGTCGAAAAGTTATAGTGCATGACAACGAGCGCATAATGACTAAAGCTCAAAATGATAAGATGGGCGGCGTATCTAATGATTATGCAGCCGATATAATACAAAACCACCTTAACGGCAACCTAGATTTAAGCCCATCGCACTTCAAGCAATTAGAGGTAGGACGAATGATGCAACCTAAGCAACAGTCTATGCAACCTATAATAGACCAGATGCAAAAAGACACAGCAGAACTAAAGGCGGCGTATATAAAAGGGAAAACAAATATAACCACGCATTGGAACGAATTAGGAGACGCAACAGAAATAAGATATAAGAACGGGGTAAGAAAATCAACCACATTTAAACGACCTAGATTAGGGTGAGCATAGAGCGCGACATATTCGAATTAGACGACAGGATAATAGAAAACCCTATTAATCATAAGGATATTTCTATCGAGCTTAATTACGATCTGAACGACCCACACGCAGAAGCTACCGTAACTACAACTGTATGGGAACTTGAAGGTGAAGGGGCTAATATGGTAAATGAGCGGTTTGATAGCGGCATTACGGGAGGCGTTGGAGTAGGTGAGGGTATGCCATTTAAATACTCTATACAAGACGACAATAGTAAGGTGCTAGTATTAGATGCTTTTCTTAATCTGGCTTCGTCTGAGGCTACGTATGAGTGCGACAAAGTAAGTGTACCGTCTAAGATAAGGGGCGGCACGGACTGGTTAGAAGAAAGCGCGGATACGGCAGAGTATAATATCATATTCTCAAAAGGACTTATTACTACTAATGACTGGGTGCAAGTTCCTTACGCTATATCTACTATTCCAAATAACCAAGATATAGCAATGTTGACTATTTCGGCCTTTATTTTAGGTATTGAGATAGTAAGATCAATTAAGGAGTCAGGATATTTAGGAGTAGAATTAGCAGGATTTTTTACTACTATTCCCGCTATAGTTAAATTAATCCTGTTTATTATTTATCTGGTCATACTTATAATAAGCCTGTTTAAGCTAATAAATGACTTAATCCGAGCCATAATACAGCCTACTAAGTTTCATAACGGAATGAAGCTTATAACGCTTTTAGAAAAAGGAGCTGAATTTTTAGGCATGGGGTTCTATAGCTCTATATTCGAGAATGATGAGGACTGGAAAAACGTTGTAATACTACCTGCTAAATACAGAAGCTTTAGAGACCCCAAAGAAAAAGATTTATTCGGAGCGTTTAGCCCTAATAACTCGAAAGGGTATTACAATGGCTCTTTTGGTGGCCTACTAAGAGCTATGATAACTTTCTTTAACGCTAAGATCAATATAATTGACAATGTAGTCACGTTAGAAAGAGTAGATACTAACCCGTCACAGGTTAATTACAAACTACCACCAGTAGAGCAGAAAGTAAAAAGCCACAATTTTAACGAATGGAACAAGACGTATAATTTAAGGTTTGTTATAGACGGCTCAGAGTCTAATACTGTAGATAACTACGAGGGTACAGTTACTAACGTAGTACCAGGCGCCCCAGTTGTAAACAATAAGGACATGACAGGTTATGGAGGCGCGCCGATAGAAAAAGTAATAGAATTTGCTAGAGGTACACGTAAGACAGAATTAACCGTACCAGAGGCGTTTTTTGATACTATACTCAAGGCTTTTGGTCCTGCTGTAAATCAGTTTGAAAAAGTGCTAATCCCTCAAGTTAAAAGCCAAATACCGTCAAGTGGTGTAATAGATTATTTCAGTAGCAGAATAGGCATGCTAGTGCTAGAAAAGGACTATTTCACTACAAATAAGCTTATAATGTACGACATAGGCAACAGTCCTGCTGATAATAAAGTAAGCCTAAACAATGAGGTAAAAGTAAATACTAGTTATTTGTATGACAATTTTCATTATGTCAATTCAGGCGTACCAACATTAGACAGGCCAAACGCTAATCAGTGGTTGAGGTACGAAACTGCTAGAGTTAATTTCTGTAAAGATGACTTTTTACTAGTAAGAAATAATAATATTATCTTTGATACAATGGGAAGAGAAGCAAAGATAGAGACGTTAAAATGGAATAGATTTAAGGGTATAGCTGAGATAACCTACAGAGTTAATCAGTTATTCTTAGATGTAATAGAATCAAAAGATACACCTGATGGCGAATAGTATACAAGATCATTTAGCTAGCGCAATAAAGAGCCTTAATTTAGCTACAGATACGGCGGGAGAATATTTAAAAAAAGCAAGCAAGGAGGATATAGCCAAAGCAATGAAGCAGGTTAGGCATATTAAAAAAGATGATCCTATGCTAGATCAGGCATTAGAATTTATGAAAAAAAGAGGTTTTAACGTATGAGCTTAATATTCGAAGATAGGCGTATTACAAGCCCTTTAACGGGCGAATCGGATGAGACTGATTTCACGGTTGATAATATCGGCGACGTTATTACTGTAGAGACCGATTTCAGGATGGAGACGTATATGATTCCTGATAGTATCGACGAAAACGGCACAGGCTTTTTTATATTCGTTGATCCAAGACCCGCGCAGACTGGAAAAGTTAGAGATGATAGGGCGATTTATGCAAACGACGTACTAGCTTTTAACGATAACGATTGGCACGTAGGCGACACATGGGAATTAACAGGGATGACCATTCCCGCTAACAATACCACAGGTACAATAATAGAGATAAGCGAAGACAGGAAAACCATTATAACGGATTACAATTTTACTGTACCCGAAGTACTACCATTAGATGCTTATTTAGTCAACACAACTACAATAACAGCCGTAACTTATAAACACGGGTTAATAGGTAATGATGAATTTGTGAACTATATTTCTAAGGTAGACAGTAGTGAACAAATAGCGCAGTTAGGAGGTTTATCTAATACTAACTTATCTTATCAAACAGCTACTCTACTAGGAAACAAATCATGGCAATCTGGAAGCGTACAGATAAAAGGTAATGAAAAAGGACAAGGAAACCCCGCTTTAATTAGTGGAGCGATTCAGGCTTTTACTATTAAGCACGAATTAATAATCAATCCTTTAATGCTTGCTGATGAATGGCAGGATATATTAAACGGACTCAAGCCAGGCATATTAAGAAACGAGGCTAGTTTAAGATATGTGTTTAGTATCGATGCAGCACCAGTACTTAAAAACCCTAACAACACTACCAATGTACTAGTAGACGAGTTTACAGGAAACATAGGAGCAAAAGACGAAAACTTTAACGGCGTACCAACTAATTATATAGTAAGTGATGTAGTTTATTCGCGTGTGCCTAGCGGCGAGATAATCCCGTCTTTAGAACTCACTACCAACGAAATAAAGGTTACATACACAGTAACCAATACTGTAGACGCTCCGTTTTCGGATGGTAACACTAAGGCTATCTCGAAGTTTAACTACGCCCCTGCTAACGAGAGCGAATACAGAGACTCCCCCGAAGCGATAGCCGAAACAATGGAGCATAATTTTATGTTCGATGATGTTTTAAGTACGCTAGGCTCGTCTAGTGGTACGCCTCGAAGGTTCGGAACTGACGATCAGGTTATTAAAGAAATGACCACTACGTATGTAAGCGACTCAGTTATTACGGTAGAGGAAATAATACAGATGTCTAATGAGATAGTTACACGACTAGCCGCTAAGACGGATCGTAGATATATGAAGTATTTTTCTGTAGCAGACCATACGTTATTAAGAAAAGATTCAGACAAAGCAAGTATTACAGTAGACAATAACCTGTTCTTTAACGACGTAACCGACCCTACGTTACTACCCATGGCTAATTCTTTTATGGCTCATACTGGTAGCGTGGTAGGGACTGACAATGTAGGCTCACTTTCTGCGCGTGTAAAAGATGATGTATGCTGTATTACTAATTTAGCTATAGATAGAAACGGCAGAGAATCGGACGACATAACTATAAGCGGCGTTACAATGCAAATAATAGCACGAAAAGACGCTAACACGTTTGATGTATTAGACGAATATTCTACTAGCTTAAATCTTGAAATTATAAACGACATTCCTTTTGTAGACCTAACGATAGATAGGGGCTTTGCTACACCTGTAGACGACCTAAGAAAAAACATAAGATTCAAAAGACGTGAAGATTTAGACGGTCTGGGATTCTTTGCTTATGAGCTTAATTTCCCTATTATAATGAGGTGGGAGTATTGGGAGGCTAGAGATAATGCAAACGAAAATTTCTTTAACACCTCAGAACCTAATAACGGATGGAATCACGATTGGGCTAGAATCGCAGCTACTAGTGGGTGGGATATTTACTACAAAGCTACGGTTAATGTAGTTAAAAACGGCAACCCATTAACCTATACGGCAGAATCCAAGATAGAATTAGAAGACTATTTAGAGGGTACTGAATGGGATACGGAAAACATTAAAACTTATATAGATTCTACTAACGACCCTATTTTTGATTCACCTAATTACGGAGTGTCTTTAGCTGAGAATACAAGAGTAGAGGCCGATATGACCTATTTAGGCGCAGAATCTTACGTTCCTGCTGACTTAGTATCGGTTCTAATTATAAACGCAAAAGAGAGAGGTAATTTTAAGGAGCTGTATACTTTATCTAGTCTTTACCCTCCGCACCCTAATACTAAATGGTTAGGAATAAGCCCTTCGGATATGGCAGTTATTACTAATCCTTCGGGTGATATATGGAGAACGTCAGGTATATTAGATTACACTCTATTACAGGGTGAAGACACGTGGGACGCGGCGCAAAGAATGTACAACCCTCCTTTTACTAACGTAAAATTACGTTCAGGCGGCGGAACAGACAAGAAACTACGATCAGGATTAACAGATAAAAAACTGCGAAGCGGAAATTGATTAAATTTGTAATACATAAAACACAAGACAATGCCAGATGAACCACTAGAAGACGAACCCGAAAGACTAACCGAACCCGCCGATGATGATTATATGGATGTGTCTATCGAGTCTCCGCCTACAATATACACTACGCACAAAATTAAATGGAGTTTAATTAAAGATTCTTTGTCAGGCGTTAGCGGAACTACTAATACAGTTGCTATGTTTACCAGTAGCACGGCTGTAGGTGATAGCCCCCTAACTGTGGACACTGGTAACGTATCTCTACTTGCAGGTACGCTAGGGATAGGAGTTGCAGCCGACCCTACTACTGATTTGTGGATGGAGACAACTAAGGAGTTTCCTGTATACATAGATCAAAATTACACAGGTGGCGGCAGTTCGGCTATTTTCGGATCGGCAGACGGGGTAGGTTCAGGAACTAAGGTAGGTGGAGACTTTAGAGCAAAGGAAAGTACTGATTTAAATGTAGGGGTTAAAGGTGTCGCAGGAACACAAGCTATAAGCCACGACCCTTTTACGGATGGATTTAGTCAGATCGGAGGCGTAATACAAACAGCAACCACAAGTACGGACGACGTAGCAGGGGCTTACATAACCGTAAATGGTGCGGGAACAGGCAATGCTTATGCGGGATACTTTAAAATATCCAACACGGCTACTGGTGACTCTGTAGGGGTATTTGTAGATTCCTCATCTACAACAGGAACAGCTTATGTAGGTCAATTTAAAGACGGTACAGAGGGGCTAGATAAGGTGTTAACGTGTGTTACGGCAGATGGTAAAGCTCAATGGGCCGAAATCCCTACATCAACTAACGGCTGGTTAGGCTCTGAAACTAGAATAAAGATAGCCCCTTGGGATATAGTTTCCTACAACGATAAAGACGGCGTATCTATACAGAATAACGGGGGTGTAGTAAATGACGCAGCAGCTAAGATTACTACAATGGTAACGGGTGTATTTATTCCTACTGGCTACAGGGCTACGGCTTTTATGATAAATGCAAGTGCTAATATAGCCGTTGAACTGTTTGAAAGTCAAATAGATGACGATACGCAAGTATCAAAAAACTCTGGAAATGCTAATACAGAGGTTAATATAACAAACGTAGACTCTACGACTACAAATTATCTCTCCATAATTATAGTAGAGGCAGGTAATGACATTTATGGAGGTTACATCACAATAGAAAAAATATAATGCAACAAACTTACCCACACTTAAAAAATCAGTGTTGTAGGCTTAAAACACAAGTTCCAGACTACACACTACAGAAGATAATAGACAATGCAGAAATGAACAATTCGGACGTATATCCCGCTCAGGATTCAGGTAATTTCATGCAGTTTGATATGGCTAACGAGGCAGATGGGTATCCTTGTGTGCATTTGGGGGAAGAGGGATGCACTATACACGCTACAAGACCTTCTCAATGTGCTTCATTCCCATTAACAGAAAAAAGTATAGAATTCTGTACAGGTTGTAGTTATACGTTTGATTCAAACGAGAATCGATCAGGATCATGTAATGGCTGTAATGTAGTTTAATGGCAACAAGAGGAGACGTACAAAATATAACACTATTCACTATAAGTGCAGAAACACCGCTAGCTACTGGGCCAACATTTAAAGAAGGGTTTACGGGCGAATGCTGTGTTGATCTTTTCTTGTTTGGTGACAACTCAAACCCAACCAATAAAGCCAACCCGTTTAGAAACGATAAAACAAGTTATTTCGAGTACTACAGTAACGACACAGCAACCGCAGTAATGAAGCTACAGAAGTGCGTTAATGGAATAATGACCGATCAGCATACTATAGACGGCACTTACGGTACATTTTCGGACTTTGGAGAATTTCAGTCAGACAATAGAAAGTACATTTCATTGAAGAGTATTGATTGGACGGCTATATTATTAGATTTCGGCGAGGGCAAATACAGGCTTATAGTTGAAACAACTAATATATTAGCCTCAGTTGTTACAGTTCCTGATTGTTCGTTCACCTACACGCTTAAAAACTATACTGACGAGAGAGCCGACGGTACAGTGTTTATTAAATCTGAACCAAGAAACGTAATGGGTAATATAAAGCGACCTTCTGAGGCGTTTACCTTCCCACCTGATTGGAGTGATGGAATAAGAATCCCTGCATGGTTTGGTGGTGATTTTAGCGAATATGAAGAGGAAAAAGTAAGGTACTCAACAGGATTTAAGCAGGACTTGACCAACGATCAAACGGCAAAGTACATCCTAAATACTGGTAGATTACCCGCAATAGCACATAACTACATCAAAACAAATGTACTACAAGCTAACGTAATAAAGATAACTGATTATAACACTGATAACGCCAATAGGCACACGGAAACAGTAGTGAAAAACGCAGGCGAATATTCACCAAATTGGATTAAGCGAGTAAAAAATGCCACTGTAAATATTGAATTTAAAAGTGCATTTGATAACTTACGTGCATTAAATTGTTAATTTTGAAATATGGCAAAGACAAAAACAAGTAAAAAAGGAACAACAACAACAGGCAACGGAACGTCTAAAACTAGGCCTGGGTCTACACGTGCAACTAAAAAGAGGAAGTGAAAGGAAAGGAACTATATATAGTTATAAGTCTTTATTCTGCTACAAGATGGCTAACGGAGTATTATGCAGATAGCGAGGGCTGGCTTATTGATAACGCGCCTTATCTTGTTTTCGATGCTAATATCCTGTACTTTGTTTTCGACGGCTTTATAATAGGGTTTATAGGGTGGGCTTTGTACACATACTCAAATAAAGACTACATATCTAAGATTTGCCTGTCTCTTATGGTTGTGATGGGTATCGCTCAGGCGATTAGCTATATGTATCAATACATGTACAACTCTTACATTATATATTTACCGCTACTAGTAATGGTAGTTACAGTATTAGAGGCGTACAAGTTTATTGCTAAAAAACAATGGTCTATAGACTCAAAACAGTATGTAAAAGCTAAACTATCAGGCTTAGGGTTAAGGTTCGCATTAGCGACAGAAAATAATGTAGTATGGATTGCTAATAAATTTAAGAAGAAATGATAAGTGGCCACTCTCATAGCATGGATCATCAAGATTATATTGCTCTTAGCGGCGTTAAAAAAGCTCTGGCAGTATATACTAAAGTCGAATCTTGTCAATATATTACTGTTTATAGTAGCAGCACACAAAGCAGGTAAAAAGAAAGAAGATGGAAGTAGCAAAAGAAGCAGGGATATTGATGGTAAAACCGATAGCAATGTGGGCGGCGGGCTACATGGCGGCTAATCTAGCTGAATTTGAAATATTTACCGAACTATTGGGCGAAGAATACTCTACTGCAAAGAATGTAATAGCTTTAATTGGTCTTGGGTTTATTATGTGGAGAGCCTACAGGGTATTTATTAAGACTGAACGAGAAAAAGACCAAGCATATGAGGAAAAAAAAATCGACATAGAAGATAAAGCATGGGAACTGGCACACAAACAAAAGAAAGCTAGCGAGGAAGGGCTTGTAAATATCATAAAGGAACTAGATAAAGACATAAAGGAATTAAAGAAAACCATTAAAAACATAAAAAAATGATAACATTAACTAGAATAGGAATAGGATTAAAGGGATTACTTGCATTAGGCGTATTATCTACTTTGTTACTGGCGGCTTGCAGTAAAGAAAAAACGGGACAATGTAGTGTATGTACCATAGAAACAAGTTATAACGGAGCTGTTTTAAGCACACAGACAGTAGAACAAACCCAAAGAGAGTCTAAAGCATCAGGCAATTGCACATCTACTCAAGAAGAGTTTAAACAAGGCCTTTACGATGAAATAGCAGCACAAGGATTAGACGCAAATGTAACTTGCGAATACGAATAGTTGACTTAGGAATAAGATCGACTCGCCCCGTTTAGCTTTGGTTATTCGGGGTTTTTGTTTTAAATTAGCCTCGATTAACTTAAATATCTAGTTTATCGTTTTTAGTCACGGAAACAACAATTAAAGGCCACTACCGCGAATAGTGGCCTTTTTCTTTGCCCTGTAACCCCTATAAACACTACAAAAGTGAATTTATTTTTAATTTATTGTAACTAAATGCTTGATTAATAGGTATACCTCCCTATATTTGGAGAAACAAAACAATAAAACTAAAGATTATGAACACACCAAATTTAACAGACGAAGGAACACACGAATTTGATTTTACATTTATATACGGCGGCGTATCGTTCGATGTAACTGGATCAACCCATAACACAATTACAGAACTAGAAACATGCGAACAAGGCTTTGGTATTCCTTCTACTAATGATGACACTACAGAAATAGAGTTATTAAGCGCTATAACTGGTGAAGATGGTCAAATAGTGGTAATAGACGAATTGTTACTAAAAGAAATAGAGAACGAATTATACAATTATTAATAAACTAAAAGACAATGAATAACGAAGAACAAACACTAGAAGAAGCAAAGAAGTTGGTACACTATATTTCTTTGCAAGACAGAGCAGCACAATTACATGTAACATTAAGCGGCTTACAAGACCTAGAAACCAGAATAAGAACTAATGCAAAGGTTATATTCTTAAAAGAACTCGCAGACGAAGAGATAACCGAAGAGATGGAGATGAGCCAAGAAAGATTAATAGAGTCGCTTAGATGCGTTAAAAACAGCGTTACAATACAATCTTTGATAATATATAAACAATCGCAAAAAGAACTGTAGCTATGAACTTCGAAGAAACACGTGAAAAATTTATCGACCTAATACACCGCTTTAATACTAACATAGAGTTGTTAGAAAGGTTTGTTATGACTAGGAAAATAGATAATAAATAGGTAAATTTAATTAACAATTAAACTAAGAATTATGGAACTTACAGAAAGACAAGAAAAATTACTACAGTTCGTTAAGGAGTGTCACGGCGACCAAGTGCGAAAATACAGCAATAAACAATTGAAATTATGAGTACAGATAACAAACCTAAAAATCAAATAAAATGAGTTTAACAATAAAAGGAAACCTGGTTAAGATACTAGACGCAACAGCAGGAACAAGTAAAGCGGGTAAAGAATGGAGTAAACAGGAGTTTGTAATAAACACAGGCGACCAATACAATCCCGAAGTATGTTTTACACTGTTTGGAAACGAAAAAATAAGCCTATTAAAAGACATTGCAGAAGGACAGGAACTAACCGTTCATTTTAATCTATCATCGAGAGACTTTCAAGGCAAGTATTACCACAATTTGGATGTGTGGAGAATAGAAGCAAGCGATTTACTAGCGAATGAACCTGTTAACGATATTCCTGCGACAGTAGAAGACGATTTACCATTTTAAACTAAAACAATTATGAAACTAGAAGATTTAAGAAAAGATATACCTTTTAAATGGAGGGTGCAAAGTGCTAATCAATATGGGGCTTCGTGTGTTGCCTACATAGACGCTAGGCAAGTGCAGGACTTATTAGATGAAACTATAGCGGCGGGAAAATGGCAAGCCTTATACGAAGAACATAAAGGGAATTTATTCTGTAAGATAGGAATAAAGATAGGCGAAGAGTGGGTATGGCGTTCTGATTGTGGTACTGAATCAAATGTTGAGAAGCAAAAAGGAGAAGCCTCAGACGCTTTTAAACGTGCAGCGGTTATGTGGGGTATAGGACGCTTTTTATACTCTAAGAAGATCGTTAAGCTACCAACCAAAGAAAAAGGCGGTAAGTACATTCCATTCTCTAGCAAGTCGGGAAAGTTTGTATATGATGCCGAAATAATAACTAAGTGGTGTAACGAACTTTCTAAATAATAATGGAAAACACATTAACTAAAAACTTGCCTATACTCATAAAGGAGTTAAGCAAGACAGAGATTAACGCACTAGCAGAAAAGATAATTGCTAGTGTTGAACTGGGAGACGAAAACGCAGGCGAACTGTATATTAAATTAGACTTTTTAGAAAAAGCCCTTAAAGCAGCTAAAACGGCTATAAAGGATGAAGCAACCGAAGAGTTAAAGAAGTACGACAAAGGACAAACTTTGGGAGGTGTAGAATTTAGCGTAGCCGAAAAAGGGCGTTATACTTATAACCATAACCAAACGTGGGTAGATAAAAAAGCAGAATTAACAGCTATTGAAAGAGATATGAAAGCGGCGGCAAAATCTAGTAATTCAATATTAGACGAAGCTACAGGAGAATTAATACCTGCTGCAAAGGTTAGTTATTCTGAATCAGTTACACCGAAATATCCTAAATGATATACTACTCAGATAAAGACATAGACGCTAAAAAGGCGCGTACTAAGCTAGATTACTTTATAAAAGAGGGTAAGGTGTTCGAATTGAAACAAAAGAAGGTTACAAGGACTTTAAGACAGAATAGCGCACTGCATAAATTTTTCGAAATAATAGCTACTGAATTAAACGAACTAGGCGAAGAGTTTACTTATCAAGGTTTAAGCGTGGATGCAATTAGCACCATGTATACACCCGACATAGTAAAGAACTTCTTTTGGCGACCTATTCAAATAGCTTTATTCGACATAAAGAGTACTACAGACTTAGAATCAAAACAGATAGATAAGATTATAGACGTAATTACTAAATTCTTTGGAGAGAAAGGTGTTTACGTAGAATTTCCAAACAAAGAACAATTATTGAAAGATGAAAATTAAAGTACTAGAAAAAGAATACCCTTTACTTAACTCATTCTTAATTGTATGGGCGGTATTAACGATAGTGATATTATTAATAAGATACTCTCCTTATGCTGTATTTTGGCTATTACTAGGAGAGCAACCACAATTTTAAACTAAGAATTATGAAAACAATAGGAGAAAAACTAAACGGCCAATACATATTGCTAGATTGCCCCTTATGTGATCGCAAATGGAGCAAGAAGGTAATACTAAACAAGGTTACTAAATGCGATAACACAAGATGTAGCATACTGGTAGACATGCAGCAACATTCTAGCGGCGACATATTAACCACCTTCTCAGTTAATCCAAAGACAGTAAACGCGGCAGTAATAGAAGTAAACATAATAAGCAAGAAGAACAAGAACGATTTAAATAGTAACGATTATAACAACACAATTAATTAACATGGAAAAAATATTCAACTTAACACCAAGAGAACTAGAAGTACTTAATCTATTTAAAGTAGGATTAACGTCTAAGCAAATAGCTAAACAATTCGGCAGGTCTAAAAAGACAATAGATCAACATAATATGAATTTAAGAGCCAAACTACACGATGCTAGGAATATTCGAGAAGCTTTGTATACTGCTTATAAATTCAAATTAATCGAATAGGTACTATTATCTTAATAAGTAGCTGTATAAACAGGGGTCTAGTAGGTTTTGCAGCCCTTTCAAAATGGCAGTTATTAATACTAATGAAACTTTTTTAAAAATAAATAGCCTATTTTGTTAAAGCTATTGTTTAAAGTAGTAATATTACAACTTGAAACAACAAACAAACACAATTATGAAAACAATTAGCGAATTAAAAGAAGGTACTTGGTTCAATATAGACTCACAGGAATATAAAAACTCATATAAATTAATTGGAGAATGTGAGCCTAAAGTGTACGCGGCTGAATGTAATGGAGAATTAATAGAATTTCCATCTAGTACGGAAGTAACAAAAATAGACGGCATGCAATTGTATTTGTTGCAAGGTGGTAGAGATTGGGATTAATAAAAACAAATAGAAATTATGACAAATCTAATAGAACTAAGCGAGGAAGTAATAAGCTACTGCAAAGATAATTACCCCAATTGCGGGGGCTGTGGCTTATCTGAATCGTGCCTAGTACAGATACCAATAACAGAACATCATATCAATAAAAACACAAAGGAGCTAAACGAAAAAGTAAAAGGATTATGAAACAATACAATAAAGAAATAAACGTCTACGATGCCTCTATGGACAGGATAGATTTTATATTTAAAAATTTCGAAAGGGTTTATATTTCCTTTTCTGGCGGCAAGGATAGCGGAGTAATGCTAAACTTAGTTTTAGACTATATGAGAAGTAAAAATATAACCGAGAAGATAGGATTAATGGTGATGGATAATGAAGCTAACTACACCTTATCTTTAGAATTTATGCATAAAATAATACAAAGCAATTTGGACTTATTAGATGTTTACTGGTGCTGCTTACCTATTACGCTGCCATGTACAGTTAGTAGTTACGAAACTACCTATATAACGTGGGGGCAAAAGGACAAGGATAGATGGATAACGCCTATGCCTAAGGAAGATTACATAGTTAATATTGATAATTGCCCATTTGATTTCTATGAAGAGAATATGCATGATAAGGATTTTTATGATAATTTTTCAGTATGGTATAGTCAAGGTAAAAAGTGTGCTAATTTGATAGGTATACGAACGGACGAAAGTTTAAATAGATTCAGGGCTATAATGAATCAAAAAAAACAAATGGTTGAAGGTAAAATGTGGACTAGGAAAAACCTAAGTAACTGTTACAACTGCTATCCTATATATGACTGGAAAACAGATGATATTTGGGTGGCGAATGCAAAATTCGACTGGATGTATAATGAGCTATATGATATTTTTTATAAGGCAGGATTAACAATTCATCAAATGAGGGT
>PVMS01010165.1_pt1 | contig 13899 bp, 13 predicted proteins | sample 1853461 | NCBI WGS metagenome assembly PVMS01 (sample SAMN08582032, study PRJNA380276) | Marine sediment metagenome, whole genome shotgun sequencing project. | isolation source: ocean sediment barecode stripped | collected 2017 | reverse complement strand
GAAGACGCCATCGGCCGTCTCCCCGTACCGTAGCTGTTCCCCCAAGCCCTCAAGCCCTCGACTCCGCCAGCGCCCACTCCGCCGCCCGGCGGGCATGTATCTCCGTGGTGTCGAAAAGGGGCACCGGGGCTTCTTCGGCTGCGACCAGCAGGGAGATCTCGGTACACCCCAGGATAATGCCCTCGGCTCCCTCGTCCGCCAGGCGCCGGATGACCTGCGAATAGGCGCGGCGAGATTCAGCATCGACGGTACCGAGACAGAGCTCTTCGTAGATGACCCGGTGCACCATCTGCCGATCCCGTTCGTTGGGGACGATCACCTCGAGCTGGTGACGATCCTCCAGACGACCACGGTAGAACTCCTCTTCCATGGTGAAGCGGGTGCCGAGCAGACCGATCCTTTTCAGCCCTGCTCGCTGGATCTCGTCGGCAGTCGCATCGGCGATATGGAGAAAAGGGACGCTGATGGCTTGCTCTATCTGTGGGGCGACCTTGTGCATGGTGTTGGTGCAAAGGACGAGAAACTCGGCTCCCGCGGCTTCCAGCCGGCCGGCGGCGTTGGCGAGAATCTCACCGGCCTCTTCCCAGCAGCCGGCGCGCTGGAGCTCCTCGATGGGCTGAAAATCAACGCTGTAGAGAAGAATCCGAGCGGAGTGAAGGCCGCCCAGGCGCTCACCGACAACCCGGTTGACGATCCGGTAGTAGGGGACGGTGGACTCCCAACTCATCCCGCCAAGCATCCCGATTGTCTTCATGGCGGCATCTCCTTCCGCTGTGCCGATCATAGCTCGTCAACCCGCAAGGCCGGCTGGCTCCCACCTGAAAGGGTAGGTTGGTCCCCACTCCACTACTCACCCGATACCGCCCAAAAGGAGGTAGCGGCTTCGAAGCTGTCTTGAGACCCTTTTGGTGGAACCCTGGCCACACAGGTCCCTGCCGTCTGGCAATGTGAGTACCGATTTCTGGGAGGGCTCTCCATGGTGGAGCAGGTAAGGGGCATCGAGGAGATCCAGAGCGAGCATCGGAAGTGGGAGAGCGACCACTCCGAGTGGCAGGCCGCCATCGACGAGTGGCGGCAAGACCACAAGAAGTTTGTCGAGGACCTCTCCCGTGCCCGGAACGCTATCGAGGAATACCGCTTTGTCCTCGAAACCCATGCCAGCGCCATTGCGGAGTACCACTCGAGACTTGAAGCGCAGGACCATAGCCTGAAGCAGGATGGTGAGGCCCAGGAGGGGGGTGGGCTACGGGAGTCTCTCCTCGAGATCCACCGCGACAACGAGGCCAAGCACGACCGACAGCGGCGCCTCCACGAGCGCATCCGTCAGCATCACGAAGCTGTCAAGGAGGCCCTGGCCAAGCTCGAGGCTGCCGCCCAGGACCTTTGACCGGCGCGAAAATTCCGGGCTAGCCGGAGGCGAGGCTGACCAGCCCGCGGGAGAGGTAGTCGCTCATGGTCAGGCCGATGAGGATGAACAGCCAGAGCAGCCCCGAGACCACCACCAGCTTGCTCAGGCGGCCGCTGTAGTAGATGTGCATGAAAAACAACACCACGAGACTGGCCTTGATGACGGCAATGGTCAGAGCCACGATGTCGTTCCAGGCACCGAAATCCTGAAAGGCCACCACCACGGTGATCGCCGTCAGCACCATGAGGGCGGCAAAGACCAGGAAGTAGGTTCGTACCGAGGTGATGTGCTCTGTCATTTGGCTTGTCCCGGTTTAGAGATTGCGACCCAGCAGATAGAGGAGCGGGAAGAGGAAGATCCAGACGATGTCGACGAAGTGCCAATAAAGACCCATGCACTCGACCAGATTGTGGTTCTGGCGCGAGAACGACCCCCGTAGCGCCAATACCACCATCACCAACAGTACCCCGATACCAATGATCATGTGGAGGGCGTGGAGACCGGTCATGGCGAAGTAGAGGTTGAAGAACATCTGTACATTGCCCTCCTGGACGCCGAGAATCTCGTCGACCTCGGTGACTTCGTAGTGGAAGTCGGGTCCGGGCAACAGATGGTGATCGATCTTGGCCCTGTACTCCATCACCTTGACGCCCAGAAACACGCCGCCCAGCAAGATGGTCAGGATAAGGAACAGAGCGATCTGTTTGCGCTTGCCCTGTTGGGCGGCCCAGACCGCAAGGGCCATGGTCAGAGAGCTGCCGATGAGCACCGCCGTGTTGAACGCTCCGAGGGTGATGTCCAATTCCTTGCTGCCCAAGGCAAAGGCGCGGGCGTTGGCCGAGCGGTAGACGACATAGGCGGTAAAGAGACCGCCGAAGAACATGATCTCGGTGACCAGAAAGACCCACATCCCGAGATAAGAGGCCTCTCGCTGCTGCTCGAAGCTGTCGAAATGGTGGGCCAGGCCCCAAGCCCGGCTCGCCTGCGTTCGCATGTCTCTAGGCAACCCTCTTCTCTTTCAGCGAATAGTAGTCATAGGCCTCGGTGGTCACCACCGGCTTCTCCTCGAAGTTCTGAGTCGGCGGTGGTGACGGTATCTGCCACTCCAGACCGTAGGCACCCCAAGGATTCTCTCCGGCCCGCTCGCCGTATCGCATCGACCAGGTGAAGTAGATCATGGGGAGCAGATAGCCCACGGCGAGCACTGTGGCCCCGGCCGATGAGAGTACATTGAGCACCTGGAACTCCTCCGGGTAGGCGTGGTATCGCCGCGGCATGCCCAGATAGCCCAAGACAAACTGTGGAAAAAAGGTGAGATTGAAACCGATAAAGATCAGCAGAGCCGAAATCTTCGACCAGAAGGCGGGGTAGAGTCGGCCCGTGATCTTGGGCCACCAGAAGTGAAGTCCTCCGAGGTAACCCATGATCGCACCGCCGACCATGATGTAGTGGAAATGAGAGACCACGAAGTAGGTATCGTGGACATGAATGTCGAATCCCAGAGTTGCCAGCATCGTACCGGTGAGACCGCCGATGACGAACAAACCGATGTAACCGATGACGTAGAGCATCGGTGTCTCCCAGGAGATCGATCCCTTGTGGAGTGTTGCTGTCCAATTGAAGACCTTTACCGCCGACGGCACCGCCACCAGCATGCTCAGGACCGAGAAGATCACCCCGGCAAGAATCGACTGACTGGAAACGAACAAGTGATGTCCCCACACCAAGAAGCCCAGGACCGCGATCGCCAGGCTGGAGATAGCGACAAATCTGTAGCCAAAAATCCGCTTGCGGGAAAAGGCCGTCACCAGCTCACTTATCACCCCCATCGACGGCAGGATCATGATGTAGACCGCCGGGTGGGAGTAGAACCAGAAGAGATGCTGGAAGAGCACCGGATCGCCGCCGAGCGCAGGATCGAAGATGCCGATGTGGAGCAGCCGTTCGGCTGCCAACAGAAGGATGGCGATGGCCACCACCGGTGTTCCCAGAACCTGGATCAGACTGGTGGCGTAGATGGCCCAGACAAAAAGCGGCAGCCGAAACCAGGTGAGCCCCGGGGCCCGCATGCGGTGGATGGTGACGATGAAGTTCAGCCCCGTCATGATCGAGGAGAAGCCGACGACAAAAGCACCGAGGGCGGTCAGGATCACCTCGCTGTTGGCGTACATGCTGCTGTAGGGGGTGTAAAAGGTCCAACCGGTGTCGGCCCCACCGCGTAGCAGTGCCCACATCACGAGGGCGGCGCCCAGGTTGTAGACGTACCAGCTCGCCAGGTTGAGCTTGGGAAAGGCGAGATCCTTGGCGCCGATCATGATCGGTATCAGGAAATTGCCCAGGGTCGCCGGAATCGACGGAATCAGGAAGAGAAAGACCATGATCACGCCATGAGCGGTAAAGAGCCGGTTGTAAACGTCCGCTTGCACCAGGTCACCGGCCGGCGTCGCCAGCTCGAGGCGGATCAGGGCGGCCATGAGACCGCCGATGGCAAAGAAGAACGAGATGGAAACCAGATAGAGGATGGCTATCCGCTTGTGGTCCTGGGTCAGCAGCCACGACTTGATGCCGTAGTCGACGTTCAGGTAGTTGACTCGTCTAGGAAGATCCGTCGTAGCTTCGGCAGTCATCTTTATTCACCTTGGTTGCTGTCAGCGGTCGCGACGCTGCCTTCACTCTCAGCACCGACGTCGCTCAACGAGCGGACATAGGAGATCAACTGGACGAGCTCCTCTTCGGATACCTGTCCCTGGTAGGTGGGCATCAATGGCTGGTAACCCTTGGCCAGCTTGGCGGTGGGCTCGAGAATCGATTCGCGAACATAGTTGGCATCTACAGCCACGGTCTCACCGCTACCGAGCTCGACCTCTTCTCCCCAGATTCCGTGCAGGATCGGAGCCCTGGCCGCCGAGTCGGGAAAGTGGCAGGTGTTACAGACGTACTTCGCAAAGAGCTCTTCGCCTGAGCCGATCACCGTCTTCTCGGGCTGATTTGCGGCAAGCCACTGCTCGTAGTCGTTGGGTTCCATGACGATGATGCTGCCCATCATCTGTGAGTGCTCGGCGCCACAGAACTCGGCGCAGAAGAGAGTGAAAGTCCCGGTCTTGTTGGCCTCGAACCAGAGGGTCGTATAGCGACCGGGCAGCACGTCTGCTTTGACCCGAAAAGCGGGGACGAAGAAAGAGTGGATGACGTCCTCGGAGGTCATGTTTAGCCTGATTCGCTGGCCCAGGGGGACATGCAGATGGTTGATCTCCCGGTTCCCCTCGGGGTGCTGGAACTTCCACATCCACTGCTTGGCGGTGACGAAGTAATCCACTGCATCTTCAGGCGGCCGGTAGGCCTTGATGTAGATCTTGGCTCCCCAGAAGAACATCCCGAGCAGGATGGCCAGCGGAATGGCAGACCAAACGATCTCCAGCCAGATACCGGTCTCCTCGGTCTCGCCGATCTCTCCTGCCGAGCGCCGCCGATATCTGATGGCAAAGTAGATGACAAGAGTCGCCACCAGCAGCGAGAAGAAGAGGGCAATGCCCAGAAACACAAAGGTGAGCTGATCGACCTCACCCGCCAACTCGGTGGCTCGTTCAGGAAAGAGAGGAAAGTCTTTCCACATGAATCGATCACGCCCCGGCGACCGAAGTCCGCCGTCTCCGGTCCCGCCGCCACTGCAGGAAGAGGAACGATCCCAAGGCCAGAACGGTAGCTGCTCCTGCGATACGGACGATATTCATGGTCACCGCACTGTACTTGCCAACAACGGGGTCGTAGTGAAAACAGTAAAGCAGAATCTGGTCCACCAACGATCCGATCTGATTGTCGGCAGCTTCGATGAGCCCCAGGCGAACATCCCGCGGGGCGTATTCGATGCCGTAGAAGTAGCGGGCGATCTGGCCCTCGGGGGTGAGAGCCACGATGCCGGCGGCATGGGCAAACTGATTGGACTCGGGGACCCAGACATAGCGAAAGCCGATGCTCTGGGTCAGCCTCTGGATGGACTCCTCGTCGCCGGTCAGAAAGTGCCAGCCGGCTTCAGTACCCGGTCGGTCGTAGCGCGCCAGATAGGTGGCTTTGGTCGAGCTCGCATCGGTGGGAGTCTCCCGGGTGTCGAAGCTGACCACCACCACCTCGAACTCCCTGCCCGGGTCGAACTCCAGGACGCCTAGCGTGCTGGTCAAGCCGTTCAGCACCATGGTGCAGAGCATGGGGCACTCGTAGTAGACAAGCGCCATGATCACCGGTCGGTCACCAAAGTAGTCACCCAAGGTGACCCGCTCGCCCCGCTCGTCGGCAAAAACCGCATCCAGGGGGACCGACTCGCCAAGTCGCTGGTCGAAGCCGACCTCGGCCAGCGGGCCCGGCTGAGTCGTCGGCTGAGAAAAGGAAGAAACCGAGGAAAAAAACAACAAAACCAACGCGCAAAGGTAGGGGAGGGCCTTGTGCCCTCCCGAGCATGGAGTCGAAGCGGCCGGCCACCGTACCGGCCGATCCACGCTCACGTTGTGACGCCACCGGCTCATCGGTCCAAGCGCTCCGCGGCGCCAGCCTCGCCCGCCGGCTGCAGGGGTGTCTCGGGCAGACCCTGCTCGAGAATCAGGTCCATGGCCCGGTCAATAGGGATGCGGGCAATGCCCTTGCCCGCGTCGACCCAACCGTAACTGTTCAACTCCTGCTCCTCTTCGGCCAAGAACCGGCGCATCTCCACCTCGGGCGTGGTCTCCCGGTCGGGGCTGACCCCCCGGTCGACGAGGCCCATCGACTCACCCGGTTGGGGCTGCAGTCTGGGGGCGGGGGGTTCGAGCGGTATTCCCTCGTCCATTGCTTCTTGGAGTATCGGTGCGGGTGGAGAGTCCCCGGCCTCGTCTCTGTTGCGGATCCCAACCGTGACGAAGTACATGGCGACCGGTGCGACCACCAGCAGGAGGACGAGTCCCAGCGCGAAGAGCAAGATACCCTTCACGTTGAGATCCTGGTCGCGCTCACCCTCACTCATTGCCGAGGGCCTCCGCCAGATAGGGGTCGTTGACGGGTATCAGCGACCTGGTCTCGAGCTGCCCGATGAAAAGTGCGAGCCAGATTCCACCCAACCCGACGAGAGTTGTCAGGTCGAGCCAGTGGAAGGAGAGATGGCCGGGCTCGAAGCTCGGGGCCGCCAGCCAGTAGACATCGAACCAGCGCATGGCGAGCAGCAGTAGGGCCACCTTGCCGAGAGTCCGCGCGTTGCGTTTCAGATCCCGCGACAGCAGCAGCAAGAACGGCAGCAGGAAATGAAAGAGCACCAGCAGGATAGATACCCATTTCCAACCTCCATGCGATCGCTCCAGATACCACGTGATCTCCTCTGGTAGGTTGGCCGACCAGATGATGAGCAGTTGAGAGAGGGCGAAGTAGGTCCAGAGCATGACAAACGCCAGCAGCAGCTTGCCGTAGTCGTGAAAATGGGCCGCGTTGAAGGCTTCTGACATGGGCTCCCGCCGTGACAGGTAGAGAGCCACCAGAATGACGAAGGCAAGAGCGGCGATGACCTGTCCACCCAGAAAGTAGACACCGAACAGGCTGGAGTACCAATGGGGGTCGAGCGACATCAGCCAGTCGACGGCTGCAAAAGTGGTCAGCAGGCAGTAGATTCCGAGGCCGGGTGCCGAGATCATCTGCATACGCCGAGAGAGGGTCGTATCGCCGGTTCGATCCTGGCGGAGCGACAGGCGGCTGAGGCCGTAGGCAAACAGCGACCAGACCCCCAAATAGACCACGGTGCGAAAGACAAAGGCCGTCGGGTTCAGATAGATCGCCTTGTGCCGGATGAGCTCGTCGGCGGCCGCCTCCGGCCGCGCCCAGATATAGATCTCCTCGAGACCGAGCACGATAGGTATAAACAGGATGGCGAGAAAGGGCAGCGTGCGCGCCGCCGCTTCGAGCACCCGTTGGATCATCAGACCCCAGGCGCCTCGGGTCAGATGGTAGAGCATCAAGATGGCCAAACACCCGCCCGCCACGCTCAGCCAGAAGACCCAGGAGACCAGATAGGAGCGGTAGAACTGAGTCGGGTCGAGCAACCAACCGGCGAGCGAAGCCGCGGCGCCCACACCGCCGACGATCCAGGCCTTCGACTGCAAATCGTCGAGGTCGGCCGGGGGCGAGAACGACCGCTCCTGAGTCGATCCGGTGGACTCACTCATGGTCTACGCTCTCCGGAGCACCAGGCACAACGCTGGCCAGCTCCTCGAGCTGCCGACGCTCTTCATCCCTGAGAGCCGCGAGCGGTACATTGCGGCTGAGCTGGAGGGCACGGACATAGGCGACGATCGCCCAGCGATCCCGTGAAGAGAGCTGGGCCGCATAGCTCGACATCTGTCCAAAACCCCTGCTGATGACGTCGTAGTAGTAGCCCACCGGGGTAGCCCGCAGCCGGGCCTGATGAAACGACTGGGGCTGTTTGAACCCGCGCTGAACCACCATCCCCCGGCCATCCCCACGACGACCGTGGCAGGGAGAGCAGAAGGCGTTGAACCGGCTCTGACCCCTTTCCAGGAGCTCCCGGGTGACAGCGATTGGGAGATCGGATACGAACTGTCCCGCAGCATCCAGCCCGGTGTAGAGCTCATGGTCGGCCCGCAGCTGGCCCCGAGCCACGGTCCCCTCGATCACAGGCCGGGACGAGCGACCATCGGAGAAGAAGACGCTAGCCTCGAGAGGCTCGTACCGCGGCTGATCGTGCATGTCCTGGCGGCAGGAGGGGAGAGCAATCGCAAGCAGAGTGAGCGCGAGCAGAGTTTTGATTCGGCCCTGACGGTCATTCGAACCCGTGGGATGATTTTGTGCTTGGGGGCTCGCGGGCACGGGGAGTTGTCTTCCCTCACGCCCACAAGCCCACCAGCCCACCAGCCCTCTTCTAACTCGCAACTTCATTCACCTCGAACGGCTCCAGCCCGCGCAGAAACTCCTCGGTCGCCTGACGGTCGTACTTGGAGTCCCATGAGCCGATGGCCAGGAAGTAGCGATCCCGCGAGGCGAGGGCGAAGCGCGGCACATTGAAGACCGGGTGATAGGGCATGGGTAACCTGTTGATAGCGAACATCCCCAGCACCGCCGCAACGGCGGCAAAGAGAATCGTGGTTTCGAAAGTAACCGGAATAAAGGAGACCCAACTGTTCAGCGGCCGGCCGCCGACGTTGACGGGGTAGTTGACCACCGACACCCAGTACTGGAGAAAATACCCGGTGAAGGCCCCCAAGATGCCAGCGATGAGAACGATCAGCGGCAGCTTCGACTTGTGCTGGCCAAGCGCCTCCCAGACCTCTTCGATCGGATAAGGGGTGTAGGCCTCGATCTCGGTATAGCCGGCCGCCCGGGACTGCTCGATGGCGTGGAGCAGCTCACGGGACGAGCGGAACTCGGCCATCAGGGCAAATTCCGGTTTGGTCGCCGCCTCGCTCATGGCGACACCTCTTCGGGCCCCTGAGCCTGGGTCTTGGGGACGATGGTCCGCATCTCGAAGATCGAGATCATCGGCAAGAAGCGGATGAAAAGAAAGAGCAGGCTCAGAAAAAGGCCGATGGAGCCGATAAAGATGGCCCAATCCCACCGCGTCCCGGCGTACATTCCCCAAGATGAGGGGAGAAAGTCCCTGTGCAAGCTGGTCACCACGATGACAAAGCGCTCGAGCCACATACCCACGTTGACAAACATCGCCACCACAAAGAGAAGAGCCGGTGTGCTGCGTACCCTTCTGAACCACAGCATCTGCGGCGCCAGGACGTTGCACAGCAGCAGGGCGTGCCACTGCATCCGGTAGGGCCCCTGGATCCGGTTGAGGATCATGAACTCCTCGAACCAGTTGCCGCTGTACCAGGCCATGAATATCTCGATGACGTAGCCATAGGCCACGATGAGCCCGGTGGCGAGCATGATCTTGCCCATGTTCTGGAGGTGGCGGATGGTGATGAAGTCCTTGAGATCGAAAAGGGTCCGCAGGGGTACGGCCAGCGTGATCACCATGGCAAAGCCGGCGAAGATAGCGCCGGCGACGAAGTAGGGAGGAAAGATGGTGGCGTGCCAGCCCGGCAGCTGCCCCACCGCGAAGTCGAAACTGACAATCGAGTGGACCGAGACCACCAGGGGTGTGGCCAGACCCGCGAGCAGCAGGTAGGCCGTCTCATAGTTGTGCCAGTGGGTCGCCGATCCCCGCCAGCCCATCGCCAGGAAGCCGTAGGTGATCTTTGCCAGTCGCTGTCCGGCCCGGTCACGCAGAGTCGCCAGGTCGGGGACCAGCCCCACGTACCAGAAGAGCAGCGAGACCGTGGCGTAGGTGGTGACGGCAAAGACGTCCCACACCAAGGGGCTGCGGAACTGGGGCCAGATGTCCATGGTGTTGGGTAAGGGAAGCAGCCAATAGCCGAGCCAGGGCCGCCCGAGGTGGATCAGGGGGAAGAGCCCGGCGCAGGCCACGGCAAACAGCGTCATCGCCTCGGCAAACCGGTTGATCGAAGTCCGCCACTCCTGCCGCAGGAGCAGCAGGATGGCCGAGATCAGGGTTCCCGCGTGAGCGATACCGATCCACCAGACGAAGTTGATGATGGCGAAACCCCATCCCACCGGGATGTTGAGCCCCCAGATGCCCGTGCCCTCGAAGAGCAGCTTGGTGATGGCGTAGAGAAGCATCATCACCAGCGCGAAAGATGCACCAAACGCCGCCCACCACCAACGTGGCATCCGGGTGAGGACGATGGCGCTGATCTGGTCGGTCACCGAGCCCGGCGAGTGGCCCGGGGCGACGATCGGCGGCTTGCCCCCAGTGGTCATCTCAAGACTCCTCCAGGGCTGCATTGGGGTTGCGCAGCTTGGCCAGGTAGCTCGTCCGTGGACGGGTGCCGAGCTCCGCCAGGATGTCGTAGGCGAGCGGCTCCGCTTTGGCCTGTGAGACTTTCGATTCCGGGTCGTTGATGTCACCAAAGACGATGGCTTCAGTCGGACAGACCTGCTGGCAGGCGGTCAGAATCTCGCCATCGCGGATCTGCCGCTCTTCTTTCTCGGCTTCGATGCGGGCGTGGTTGATGCGCTGAACACAGTAGGTGCACTTCTCCATGACCCCGCGGCTGCGCACGGTGACATCGGGATTGCGCAGCAGTTTTAGAACCGGTGTCTCGGTGTCGTTGTACTTGAAGAAGTTGAATCTCCTGACCTTGTAGGGACAGTTGTTGGAGCAATAGCGGGTGCCCACACAGCGGTTGTAGACCATCTCGTTGAGGCCCTCGCTGCTGTGGACGGTGGCGCCCACCGGGCAGACCACTTCGCAAGGCGCCTGCTCGCAGTGCATGCACATCACCGGCTGGTGGTGGACGTGGATGTCCGGTTGCTCGAGCTCACCCTCGAAGTAGCGGTCGATCCGGATCCAGTTCATCTCCCGGCCCATGGCGACCATGTCCTTGCCGACGATGGGGGTGTTGTTCTCCGACTGGCAGGCGACGACGCAGGCATTGCAGCCGGTGCAGGCCCCGAGGTCGATGGAGAGACCCCAGGCGTAGCCCGGGTACTCCCACGGGGGATACATGGAGAGACCCTCCGGCGGAGCATGCCCGAGGTGCTGAGCGAAGTCGGGCTCCTGGCGATAGTGCTCGAGCGTTCCGACCCGTATCAGATGGCGCCTTTCGGCTTCTACCCCTTCGACGCCAAAACCGGGCTCCTCGCCAGGGCCGGGTGCGAGACCGATGTTGGAGTGAAGCTGGGTGCATGCGAGCTTGTAACGTTTCTCGGTCTTGCGGATCCGGGCACCGGTGACGGTCCAAGGAGCCTCTGATGTGCGCAGCCGGTAGGCGTCGAAGCCGGATCCCGACCCCACCCGGCCGGTGCGAGTACGTCCGTACCCCAGATGAATGGTCATGCAGCCGTCGGCGTGGCCCGGAAGGATCCAGACCGGCACCTCGAGCGTACGGTCGTTGACCGTCACTTCGACCATCTGGGTGTTCTCGAGACCCATCTCGAGGGCCAGCGCCGGGCTCACCAGGGCGGCGTTGTCCCAGGTCAGCTTGGTTAGCGGTTTTGGGCATTCCTGGAGCCAACCGTTGTTGTTGAAGCGGCCGTCGTAGATCGTGGGATCGGGTCGGAAGGCGAGATCGACCCCGTCGGTGATCTGGTTGGCCTCGGCGATGCGGGCGGTCACCTCGGCCGTGGCTGCGGTGCGAAGAGCCATATCTTTCGGCGGTAGCGCCGAGTCGGCGATCAACCCGTCGTGGAGGGCCTGCCGCCAGCGGCTCTCGAAGTCGGCCTCGCCCAGGACACCTTGCCAGTGGGATCGGACCAGGTCGTGAGCCGGGCGGCTCCCCTCCTCGGTGAAAACGGAGAGCACCTCGGCCACGGTCTTGCCGTCGTAGAGCGGCTCGATCAGCGGCTGGACAAGGGAGATCGTTCCATCATAGGCGCGGGCGTCGCCCCAGCTCTCCAGGTAGTGAGCCTCGGGAACGTGCCAGTGACAGTGCTCCGAGGTCTCGTTCTGGTAGAGACCCAGGTGAATGCGACGCCCGACCTGCCTCAGCGCACTGGTGAAATCCAGGTCGACCGGTGCGTTATAGACCGGGTTGCAGTCCAACATCACCAGGATGTCGACCTCTCCGGCCGTCATTGCCTCGACCAGGCTGGCGAGAGAGCCGGTCTGGTCCTCGGGGGCCGCGGCCAGGGGCTTGGTGTGGATCACGGTGCGGCCGACGTTGCCCAGATGGATGTTGATGGCGTGTGCCAGGGCATGGACCTCGGCCGAGGCATAGTCACCCGGGACTACGACCGAGCTGCCTCGGTGTACCTGGAGATCCCTGGCGACGGCGCGTAGCCACTCACCCTGGCTACCGACATCGGAGCCCGCGGGCGCCGCCGTGCCGGGTACACCGATCGCCGCGGCCAGAGCAGCAGTAAACCTCGCCAGCTCGCTCGGTCGCAAAGGGAGTCGGTGGTCGGCTACCGTGCCGGTGGCGGTGGGCATGCTTTCGACAGCGTAGAGCCGATTCATCTCCAGGTGGCCTGCCGGTGCCCGTCGCCGCGACATGAAGTCACGGGCGTAGCGCACGGCGCCCGGCCCACTGGTGAGAAAGTCGGCGTCGAGGGCGACAACAACGTCGGCACGAGCGAAGTCGTAACGTGTTGCTACCGCCTCTCCGAAAGCCATCTCGGCTCCGGCGAGCACGTTGTCGCGAGTGACCGCGTCGTACTGATGCCACCTCGCCTGTGGGTACTTGCTCAGGACCTGCTGGAGGAGGGCCGCCAGAGAGGGTGAGGTGATCGTGCCGGTCAGCAGTCTCAGACGGGCACTGGCGAGGGTCTCGAGCCGGGTGTCTTCGACAAAGGCCGACCAGGAACGAATGCGGTCCAGATTCGTCACCACCTGCGAGCGATCGGGGTCGTAGAGACCCAACACCGACGCCTGGGCAAGGAGATCGGTGGCGCCGAGGCTCGCCGGATGCTCAGGATTCCCCTCGACCTTTGTCGGCCGACCCATGTGGCTCTCAGCCAGCAGACCGGAGGCCACACCATCCAACGTCATCGAGGTGGCGAAGTAGAGCGGCCTGCCTGGAACCAGGTTCTCCGGCTGCTCTACATAAGGGACGATCTTCTCCAACGGCTGGCGGGTGCAGGCGGTCAGTCCCCCGAGAGCCAGCGAGGCGCTCATCAGCTGCATGAACCGGCGCCGGCTGACACCGCCGGGGAGCTCGACGCCCAACTCGGGGAACTCACGGTGGAGAAGCTCTTGGAACTCCTCGGTCTCGGCCAGCTCGTCCAAGCTGCGCCAGAACCGGGGACCACGAGTACCGTGGAGACGCTCCCGCACCGCGGCGAGGTCGATCCGCGATCTGTGACTCGCGCTCGAGTCTGCCGCTTTGGTCAACTCTTCAATCCCATTAACGGTGACAGACAGAGCAGCTCAGCTTGCTCTGCACCTTGTAATCGGCGATCAGACGGGCGCCCTCTGTTTCCTGGTCGGCCGACACCCATTCCATGTTGTAGATCTCGGCGCGGGGGCGGATAAACCTCTCCGGGGCCCGATGACACTCGAGACACCACTCCATCTGCAACGACTCGGCCTGGTACATCAGCGGCATCTGATCGACCCGGCCGTGGCAACTGGCGCAGCCGATACCTTTCGCTACATGGATGCTGTGGTCGAAATAAACGAAATCGGGCAGATCGTGGACCCTCGTCCATTCGATCGGCCGGCCGCTACTATAGCTTTCACGCACCGGCTCCAACATCGGGCTCTCGTTCCAGATCAGCTTGTGGCAGTTCATGCAGGTGGCCGATGGGGGGATGCCGGCAAAGCTCGACTCTTCGACCGTAGTGTGGCAATAGAGGCAGCTGATGCCGAGCCCGGCCACATGGTGATCGTGGCTGAAAGGCACCGGCTGTTGAAGAACGATGCCCTGCCGTGTCACCAGGGAGGAGCGGTTGAGGGTAACCAGCACCCAGGCGAGGCTTGCAAGAAAGAACAGTGCCCCGAACATACTGACCCT
>PVMS01137197.1_pt1 | contig 13902 bp, 10 predicted proteins | sample 1853461 | NCBI WGS metagenome assembly PVMS01 (sample SAMN08582032, study PRJNA380276) | Marine sediment metagenome, whole genome shotgun sequencing project. | isolation source: ocean sediment barecode stripped | collected 2017 | reverse complement strand
CTTCGGCCCCAACGCCGACTTTACAACATTCGCAACAACCTTAGCAGCCTGAATATTATTCCTCTGAGCTTCCTTACCCCTACTCCTACTACTTCCTTCCCTCAAAATTAAAACCGGTTGCCCGCCAATCTGAGCGGGAATTAATTGTGCCATATTTATTACCTATCTCGATTCAAACTACTCAAAAGTATAAAAATCTTTTTGACTTAATAATCTAATAGGTTTTAGGAGTAAATATAAAATATTTGTAAAGAGAAATGGACATGGATATAATTAAAGTTTAAAGTAAAATTTGGGTTTCCATTTAATACTCTGTTAAACAAAACTATAGTCCTTTTTCAGATAATATATGAAAATACTTGGAATTTATATCTTAAAAAGAAGAAAATTTATATGCGTTATTCTCTTTGTAAGTGAAACCGAAGTCGTAAAAGAAAGCGATTTATAATAGTTAGATAAGAAAATAGTTAAAGAAGATGAATGTCATGGGAAAAAAGCGGGCTATCAGTGTGAGGAGGATAGCTGAAAAACTGTATGAAAAATATCCAGATAAGTTTACAGATGACTTTGAAGAGAACAAAAAGCTGGTCAAAGAAGTAATAGACATCCCAACAAAAACTCTTCGGAATGAAGTGGCTGGATATATACAAAGCATAAAGTCGAAGAGATTAATTATACTTCGACCTAACGTCCCGACAGATTCAGAACGCCCTAATGACTCCCGTAGAAGGAGAGGACGAAGAAGATAGAAAAAATGAGTATATCATATCGAGGTTTCGTTAAATTCCTAAAGAATTATCAAGAGAAAAATCTATATAAGTAGAAAATTGTTTCTGACATTAATCCTTATAGATAATTATAAAGTGTGTGAAAATATTGGTAAAAGGAACTGCATCCTTCGGTAAGCATCATAAAAGACGGGTAATTTGTTGTCGCAGATGTGGAAGGAGATCGTATCATATTAGACATAAAGTATGCTCTGCTTGTGGTTACGGTAAAAGCAGTAAGATTCGAAGGTATAGTTGGCAAACGAGAAATGTTAGAAGAGTTAGGCGCTTATTTTAAAGCAAAACCCTCCAGACTATTATGTTCTATAACGCTTAGAAAGCGATTGGTACTAACATTGTTTTTTTTGTGTGAGGGGCTCTTAATCTCGTTTTTACTTTACTAAAATATATTTCCATACCATAAATAATGAAAAGGAAGTTATTTGAAATGGTTAATGTCTCAGTTGAGTCCGATAATCTAGAATTTCATTTTTCGTTTTATATATTATAGATAATTAGAGATTGAATTTGAGAATTATTCAATAAGTTAATTATTAAATCCTACTTTGATAATAACATCAAAAGGTCTATTATGAATATGTGATTAGATCATGAAAAATATGATTTTATTAGAAGAAAAAATTAAGGAATTTTTATCTGAAGATCTTGGATTTGGAGACATCACAACTGACACTCTAATAGATGACAACTCTATGGCTGAAGCTGAAATTGTTTTTAAAGAGGAAGGGGTCGTTGCGGGAGTGGAAGAAGCAGTAACTATTTTTAACTTAGTAGGTTGTAAATCGCAGATTATAATCAACGATGGTGAAGAGGTTAAACCTCAAACTGTTATTCTTAAAATTGAAGGTCCTTCAAAGAATATTCTTAAAGTGGAAAGAGTGGCATTAAACATTTTAATGAGAATGAGTGGCATCGCCACGGCAACAAAACGAGTGGTTACTCTAGCGAGAATTTATAATTCAAAAATTCGAGTGGCGGCAACTAGGAAAACGAATCCTGGGTTTAGGTATTTCGATAAGAAAGGGGTTAAAATTGGAGGTGGAGATACACATAGACTTCGACTTGACGACTGTGTCTTGATAAAGAATAACCATTTGAAGTTAATGCCCTCAATTAGTGAAGCTGTAAAAAGAGTTTTAGAGGCGGTAAGTTTTACAAAGAAGGTTGAGGTTGAAGTTGAGAACACCGCTCAAGCAATAGAAGCTGTTGAAGCAGGGGCAGACATCGTCATGCTTGACAACATGGAACCAATAGAAATTCGGAATACATTAAGAGAATTAGAGCGAAGAGAAATACGAAATAAAATTCTAATTGAAGCTTCAGGAGGAATAACAATTAAGAATATTGCAGATTATGCGAAAACAGGAGTTGATATCCTCTCTTTAGGCTCACTCACACACTCAGTTCAAGCTATTGATATAAGCTTGAGGATGAAAAATATTCATAGATAAATGTTAAAGAAAAAATAAATTGTTTAAACTATTGTTTCGCCAAGATCTTTATATCACTAATCAATCTGAAGAAATGTTTAGGATAAAGAGCATATGTATATGAATACATTCGTACACATGTTCGAAGACATATATTACATGTCTCAGCCATCTTAACATGATTTTGATACAGTTTACTCTTAAAGTAATCTTCACAGCTACCGGTTTTCAAATCATAGGTATGATCATATGTGCATGAAAATATTTTTCCATCGGGTGAAACATAAACAAAAATTTTTGGGAAGTAACATTTAAAGGGTTTATTCGCTATGTGGTCCCTGATGACATGCTCAGTCTCCATGAGAGGATATCCCTCTTTTTTGAGTCTTAAAAGGGTCTCATAGAACTGTTGAAGTTCCAAACTACTTAAACCATAAGTCTTAACAACAGAATCGGTTCGTCCTTCTTCAAAACTTGATTGTACAGTAGGTTCAACAGCGTTATAAGAGATCCCAATCCCAAGATCTACTGCAAATTGTGCCATGGCTTCAATCTTATCAAAGTTTAGGTTACTTATAGTTGAGACTAACGTAATTCTTGTTTTCCCAAGTTCTTGAAGCCGCTTAATACCGTCAACAACTTCATCAAATGCGCCTTTTCGCCCCCTTATATAATCATGATGAGTACCGGGATAATCTAACGAAACGAATGCAAAGTCAAGATTTTCAGATAAAGATTCAGCCTTTTGTTTAAGTAATGACGCATTTGTATTCATCGTTGTTATGAATCCTTTCCTCTTAGCAAAGTCCAGTATTTCCTCTATATCTTTCCGAACAAGAGGTTCTCCACCAAAAAGATAGTATCCCCGCATACCAACTTTGTAAGCATTAACTAAAAGATCAAAGACTTCTTCAGTTTTCAAGTTCTTATCAATCTGATCAGACATTCTCCAATAGGTACATGTTTTACACTTAGAGTTACAGGCGTAGGTAATAGCGTGGGCGAGGAAAAAGGGTTTATGAGATATAAACCGAGAATGGAACATGGATGATAAACCATCAAGATATCTACTAGCATTCCCTTCAAACAAAGAGCTACTTCCCTCACAACATATTAAGTCAAGGCTAACATAGTTCTATATCAGGTTTATGGTCAACAATCTATTTTCCCAGAGTGTAGCGATTTTTTCAGTTTTTTTTGATGCAATACCTACATAATTAGATGGATTGCTAAGAATTTCCTTCTGAACTGAAGTAAATCTTGTAAGATAGAGTTGAAGAGTACTATCATTCTGAATAAGATTATACAGAGTTTTTTTAGTTCTATAAGATTGCTCTGTCAGTTTTCTTACATATTCATGAGCATTTGGATGACCATAAAAAGCAAGTAAAATGTATAAGGGTTCAGCAATGAGCATATCGCTATTCATTAGAAAATTTCTGTGAAGATTTACTTTATCAACTCTTAGCTTTTTTGTGATTCTAATCATTTTCCGAATTGAAGATGTAAAAATTACCAACAATTCAGGAATGTATCTTTGGGTCAAAGAATTTGTTAAATCCCGCTGATGTTCTGAAATCTGATCTAAATACATCGTTATCATCTGGGGCATAAATTTCTTCCAAGCACTCTCAACATTCTCAAAAGTGATAGGATTCCTCTTCTGGGGCATTGTAGAGGAACCGACCTGCGCTTTATCATAGGGTTCTCCTACTTCTCCAATCTCTGATCTTTGAAGATTTCGCATATCTCTTGCATAATTTGCAAGAACTCCAAAACTGGAAACAATAGAATGAAGAAAGTCTGTAAAGGTTTCAGGGGGAACTATCTGTGTTGAGAGCTCAGCTGGTTTCAAATTTAAATATCCTAATATTTCTCGTTCGAGACTTTCAGGATCTTCAAAGAAGAGAGAGGCAGCATTATATGCACCCACAGCTCCAGAAAATTTTCCCACTAAATTATCTATAGCCGCCTTTACCTTTAAGATCCTATTCCCCCATCTATTGATGTATTGGGCTATTGTGAATCCAAAAGTTATCGGTTCAGCGTGTTGTCCATGAGTTCTCCCAATCTGAATCGTGTTCTTTTCTCGTCTTGCAAGATCGATCCATAGCTTCTCCAAAGTAAGCATATCTTTCAGAAGCACTTCTCTTACTGCGTCTCGATACCTTAGAGCATTGGCTGTATCCACAATATCGTACGATGTGGCCATTGCGTGTATGAAGGGTTTGGCTTCGTCGCTTACTTTATTTCTAAGTATATTGACTAAAGCTCTAATATCGTGTTTGATGCGTTTTTCTTCTCTATATACTTCGTCTACATCTATTTCTCTTGAAGCTAATTCCACTTCACGCGCAACTTCTTGAGAACAGAAACCTCTCTCTGCTAATACTCGAACTAGAGAACTCTCAACCCTTGCTTTATATTTAATAAAGGCTTTTTCGGATAAGTAAGGCTTCAACGCCTTAACATTATATCGATAATCCGTTGGAGAAAATGAGTCAAACAAAGACATCCTTAGTCACCTAAATCTCTGCCCGGTTAAATCCTCAAAAAGATCAATGTAAATTTGGCTAATTTGATGAATGATTTCATTTGGTAATGCGGGTATAGGTGGTTCTGTTTCATCCGCTTCTCTTGCCTTCATCAGCTCATCGTAATAACCAATCTGTCTATAATATTGTCTAACAAACTCTTTACTCCGCTCTACACATCTTCCAGCTTCAAATTCTTTTATATCCCAAAATCTATCTTCATCAGCAGTCCCAAAAGTATCCACGACCATAAGATTTCGATCTTCATCAAAAGCGAACTCTTTCTTCCCATCAACGTGAATTAAGCCGCTCTGGTTTATACTTGACTTGATGATCTCATCTACTTTCAATGACATATTTTTAAGCGAAGTAAATTCATCTAAATTTAAACCAGAAATCTTTAATGCTGTTTCAGTAGTTAATTTCCGATCGATCTTTTCAAGTTTTGTAGTAACCTCAAAAAAAGGTTGTGGTAATTTCTCAGCTATTTTAATATTATGTCCAGGGAGGAATCCTAACTTATCTGGTTTTATTATTCCACGGAATACTCGATCCCAAAGGGAACCATAGACGTAATATCTAACAATACATTCTAAAGGGATGAGGTATCTCACCGTTTTCGGTGTCAATAAACTAGAATCATGTATCACATTAACACGCTTAACACGTATTCTATTTGGAGCTGTTAAACCAAGATAGTGCGTTGAAATTCCATGTTTTTTGACAAGTTCAAACCAATAAGCACTTGTTCGAGCCAGGGTCTCACCTTTATTTGGAATTTCATTTGGAATAATTTTATCGAAGACTGAAATTCTGTTTGAAAATTCGAACTCTAACTCTTTATCGTTTACAGCGTAAACATCTTTCACTTTCCCAGATTTAATTAAACGCATTTTATATCACTCTAAACGCTTCTAAATTTTTTATCTGCATGCTCTACTATATCTTTTATGTTTTGTTGATACTCTAGAACCCTATTACTTAATTTCGGATTCGTTAGAGCCAAAATCTTGGCTGCGGCTAGTGCGGCGTTTTCAGGATCAAGAATGACTAAGGGTGATACACCGCTAGGCATTCTTAGGGATGAATATATGTCTAAAAATCCAAAATCGTTTGAGTGTGGGGGACAAGCTATAACGGGATATCTCGTATTTGCATCAACAAAACCTGAAAGTGCGTTTGATCTACCAGCAATAGTGATATAAACGATTCGACCTTCTAGTTTCTCATATTCTTCGATTATTTTTAGGAGTTTTTGTGGAGTTTTATGGGCAGATGCCACTCGCCGCTCATATGTTATACTTAAATTCTTTAGACAGGTACATACGTGGTTTGAAAATTCTTCATCTTTTTTAGATCCCATTATGATTATTATCTTCTCTTCTGGCATGTTCTATTCCCCATGACTATTTTTTTTTAGTACATGTACAATATGTTTGATCCGTTATTTATTGATGTGACTCATTCAACCATATTGAATATTTTATTGTTTTTCTTCATCAAAACCTTTTATTAAGATGTTTCATGTAAAAGTTGAAGTGAATTATATTAATTTAAAGGCGTAATATGACTGATCTTTCTTTTATACATATTATTGTTAATTTTAATAAAATATATAATAAATATATAAGTTTAAAGTAATATATGGAGTGGGGTTTGAGATATGTTTACTCCTTTATGAAAATATAGATCTAAGATTAAGTATGCTGTGAACATCACCTATAGAAAAATGAAGTGGATTAAACGATAAATGGAAAGACGCGAAAATGGTTTACAGAATAGAAGTAGGTTTTAAACAGAACATAGTCGACACCTTGGGTGAAAGAACGAAAACGGATATCTATAATTTTCTAGGGATTGAAGTTGATCAAGTAAAGACTAGAAGAGCATATACTCTAGACATAGAGTTAAACTTAGAAGAGTTGGAGAAAGTTAAGAGAGAACTCTTTGTAGATCCGGTAATCGAAGAAGTTTCTGATAAGCTTCCAAATTTTAATTGGCTTATGGAAGTGGGGTATAAACCGGGTGTTACAGATAATGTTGGGAAAACAGCAAGAAAAGCCATTCAAAATTTATTAAAGAGAAAATTAAAAGAAACAGAAAAAGTCTACACATCTATCCAATATCTCCTAAGCAGCACCAAATTATCTTTAATAGAAATTGAAAAAATTGGAAAAGAACTTTTATCAAATGAAATCGTCGAGAACCTTACGATTCTAAGTTACAGAGAAGTGTTAGAAAAAGGGATTAATATATTGATCCCTATAGTTCTCGGAAAACAGGAGAGTCGGGTGAAAGAATATGATCTAAGAGTTAGTGATGAAGAACTTATACAGATGAGTAGAAAAGGTATACTAGCATTAACACTAGATGAGATGAAGATTATCAAGAAGTATTTTTCTGATAAAGAGATAACAGAAGAGAGAAGAGAGAAAGGATTAAGTGGAAATCCAACCGACGTGGAGCTTGAAACCCTTGCTCAAACATGGTCAGAGCACTGTAAACATAAAATCTTCAATGCTTTAATCCAGTACAAGGATGGAGAGAAAGAAGAAGAAATCGATAGTCTTTTTCAGAGCTATATAAGAAAGTGCACAGAAGAGATTATGAAAGATTTTCCCTGGTTAATTTCCATCTTTGTTGATAATGCAGGAGTAATCAGGTTAAATGATACATTAAACCTTGTCGCCAAAGTTGAAACACATAATGCTCCCTCAGCCATTGAGCCGTATGGTGGTGCTATGACAGGAATAGTTGGGGTGAATAGAGATCCCTTAGGTACAGGTATTGGCGCTAAATTAATGTTCAATGTTTTTACGTACTGTTTTGGTAGTCCATTTTACAAAAATGAGAAGTTGACACAATTTCTCCATCCTAGAAGAATTAGAGAAGGCGTACACAGAGGAATAATTGATGGGGGTAACCAGAGCGGGATACCTCTTGTGATTGGTAGAGAGATTTTTGATAAACGGTTCGGTGAAGCTAAACCTCTTGTCTATTGTGGCACATTTGGAATAATGCCGAAGGAGATAAATGGAGTTCCTTCTCACATAAAAATGATTATTCCAGGCGATTTAATCGTCATGGTTGGTGGGAGAATAGGGAAAGACGGAATTCATGGAGCAACCTTCTCATCAGAAGAGCTGCATAGAGGATCACCAGTCCAAGCTGTACAGATTGGAGATCCTATTACTCAAAAAATGATGAGTGAGTTCCTTCTCGAAACTCGAGATTTGGGATTGTACAGATGCATTACGGATAATGGTGCGGGTGGTTTAGCCTCATCAATAGGGGAAATGGCGAGATATAGTGGAGGTTGTGAGATAGAATTAAAAATGGCTCCTTTAAAGTATCAAGGTTTACAGCCATGGGAAATCCTGCTCTCAGAAGCTCAAGAAAGAATGACCTTAGCTGTTGATCACACCAAAATTAAACAACTCCTTGAACTGGCAAAAAAAAGAGATGTTGAAGCAACGGTTTTAGGTAAATTTACTGATTCAGGAAAATTTCATGTTAAATATAATGACAAAACTGTTGGATATCTTGATATGAAATTCCTCCATGAAGGAGTGCCAAAGAAGAGACTAAAAGCAATTTGGAAGAAACCCATTCATGAAGAGCCTAATTTTGATGAAGCAATTGATTTAACTGTGATACTAGAAGAAATGCTCTCGAGACTCAATATCTGTTCTATTGAAAAGAAACTACGACAGTATGATCATGAAGTTAAGGGTTTAAGCATAATTAAACCGCTAGTAGGAAAGGAAGAAGATGTTCCCAGTGATGCCACCATTTGTCTAGTAGAGTATGGTTCCACAGAGGGCATAATTTTCGCAAATGGAATAAATCCACATTACTCAGATATAGATACTTATCATATGGCAACTTCAGCGATAGATGAAGGGGTAAGAAGGATTATTGCAGTTGGAGGAAAATTGCCAAGCAAAAAAATTCCATTTGCTGCCTTGGATAATTTCTGTTGGCCTGACCCTGAACAATCAGAGAAGACACCGGATGGTTGCTATAAACTAGCACAACTCGTAAGAGCGAATAAGGCATTATATGACTACTCAAAGGCATTTATGTTACCTTTTATCTCAGGTAAAGATAGTATGAAGTGTGATCGCATAATTGATGGAAAGAAAGTTTCTATTCCACCGAGCCTTTTAGTAACTCTGATCGCAAAGATGGAAGATATTAGAAAAGCAGTGACGATGGATGTTAAAAAAGTTGGAGACATCGTATACATCGTCGGAGAAACGTTTAACGAGTTGGGAGGTTCAGAATACTATAAGCTTATTGGTGAAAAAAGGACAGGTGTGGGTTATATTGGAAATAGTGTTCCAATAGTTAATATAGAAAAAGCTAAGAATATTTACAGAAGCATGAGTGAAGCTACTGATAGAGGTCTAGTTCATTCAATTCACACACCGACAAAAGGAGGATTGGGAGTGGCTCTTGCAAAAAGCGCTTTCGCAGGAGGATATGGATTAAACGTTTCTTTGAGCAAAGTTCCTTATTCTGGAACTAAAAGAAATGATGTAATACTCTTCTCAGAGTCTAACAGCAGATTCGTAGTCACAGTCCCAATGAACATGAAAGAAGAATTCGAATTAGAGATGCAAGGAAATACCTGTATGGAAGTAGGAATTGTTACTGATGAGCAGAGATTAAAGATTAGAGGCGTAGATGGACACTATATTATTAATTCAGATATTAAACGTTTAAAAGAAGTATGGAAAAGTCCTTTGGAAGCTGTGTAGAAAATGTGTAAAGTCTTAGTTCCTATAGGGTATGGCTTGAACTGTGATGATGAGACAGTTTATGCTTTTAAAATGGTAGGTGCAGAGGTAAAAAAAATCTTTTTGAAAGACTTAATTAGTGATCCTCAGATCTTAGACAACTATCAGATTCTAGCAATGATAGGCGGTTTCTCATATGGAGATCACATAGCTGCAGGAAAAGTCTTAGCAAATATTTACAAGTATGAGATAGGAGAAACAATTCAAAGATTCATTTCAGATGGGAAACTAATATTTGGAGAATGTAATGGCTTTCAAGCTTTAGTAAAAGCGGGTATTCTACCGGGATTAAACGGGAATTATCATACACAATGTGCAACATTGACCTATAATGATTCCGGAATCTTTGAAGATAGATGGGTAAAATTGAAGATAAATCCGAAATCAAATTGTGTTTTCACAAAGAATATTGAGGAATTATACCTTCCAGTGAGACATGGAGAAGGAAAATTCATCGTAGAAAAAAAGACTGATCTTGAGAAATTGAAAGAAAAAAATTTAATAGTCCTCCAATATGTGGATGTGGAAACCCTTAAACCAACGATGAAATATCCGCAGAATCCTAATGGATCAATTGAAAGTATTGCAGGGATCTGTGATTGTACAGGGAGGATATTCGGAAAGATGCCTCATGCAACAGCATATCTAAGCCCCTATAATCATCCCCGTTGGACAAGACAGAAACTAAAAGGATCTTTACCGAAAGAAGGGGGGGGTGTACAAATATTCAGAAATGCTGTAGAGTATGTTAATAATAATCTAACGTAATTATTATGGAGAGCTCTTTATGACCATAAAGTATTCTGATCTTGTTGATTATGAAAAATTGGATCCTGTTAAGAGGAAGGCTTTAAAGATGTTTGAATCAACATTTAAGAACCCTGAAAGAATTGGTATAAAAGTTGCGCCCGTAGGAGAGACCTCTGCGGTTTTGGATTTTCTTGAATATGATTTCATGTTAGCCTTCAATGTGGAAGGTTTAGGGACAAAGAATCTGATTGCTGACAGTTTATGGAGAGAGTTAAAGAAAAAGATAGATATAGAAGCAGAGTTTCAAGGGGGAAAATATTACCGTTTCCTTGGACAAGATGCTGTAGCCATGTCAGTCACCGATCTCGTCGCTGTCGGTGCAGACCCAATCGCATACACAGATGTCATAGCGTCAGGAAATTCAGAGTGGTTTAGCGATCCGAAAAGAGTGGATGAGCTTTTAAGTGGATACGCGCTCGCAGCTAATCTGGCGGGATGTGCTATACCACAAGGTGAAACGCCTACCTTACCCAACATTATTTATAACGAGACTTTGGATCTCATGGGTAGTTCTATTGGTATAATAAAGCCTAAGAGCAGGTTCACATATGGACAAAAAATTACCGACGGTGATATTATTTACGGTTTACCTAGTGGCGGGATCTGTGCGAACGGAATTTCGAAGGCAAGAAGTATCGTAGAGAAGTTACCAGAGGGATACTTCACGGAACTTCCGAACGGAAAGATGATGGGTGAAGAGTTGCTAACTCCGACACCGATTTATGTACGCCCCATTATAGAGATGTTTAAGGCAAAAGTGGATTTACACTACATCTCTCCTATAACAGGGCATGGCTTTAGAAAGATTGCTAGAGCTAGGTTTCTCTTTTCATATATCATTGATAAAATTCCAGAACCGCCTACAATCTTTTCGTCATTGATAGATTTCGGACAACGATTTGGGTTTGATGTCACTGATGTCGAGAATTATCAAGTGTGGAATATGGGCGTCTTTATAGCCCTAGTTGCGCCAAAAGAAGATGAAGAGACGATAATTGAAGTTGCAGGTAAACATGGAATTGAAATTTTTAAGTTAGGCTATGTACAGAAGGGAGACAGAAGCGTAGTAATAAAACCTAAAAATATTGTTTATAGATACTAGAACAATCTAGTCAAATTTAGAAGGATAAAGATCAAGAAGAGTTACAGGTGATTAAATGAATAAGGTGGGTATTTTAGTTATTTGTTATGGTTCAAGGGGAACAGCAATTATTGATGCTTTCTGTCGTAGCGAAAAATATTCTGTTGAACTTTACATTATTGATAAGAATAGAAATCCGTTTAACGTAAAGAAAGCAAAGAAACATCTGGTAATTCCTGACCTTGATGTTGAGAAAATATCTCAATTCGCTGATAAATATAAGAGTAAGATTGATTTTGGAATAGTAGGTCCTGAGAAACCGATAATCGAGGGCGTCCGGGATATTATTGAAAATGAAACAAGCATACCTATGATTTGCCCAACAAAGAAATATGCGATGGAAGGGAGTAAAATTGTACAACGTAGATTATTTCAAGAGATTAAAGCGGAGATAAATCCAAGATTCAAGTTGTTTGATCGCAACGAGTATACAAATTTAACTGATGTTAAGAAAGATCTTTGGAAATGGCTGGATGTTCTAAATGATCAAGTCGCGGTTAAACCTGACGGAACAACCGCTGGGAAGGGGGTTGGTATATGGGGAGACCATTTTACGAATCGTCAAGAATTATTTCAGCATTTCTTATCAAACTATAAGCATGGACCAGTAATAGTTGAAGAGAAAATTTTTGGAGAGGAATCAAGTTTTCAAGCATTTTGTGATGGAAAAAACCTTCTACCTCTACCTGAAACTAGAGATTATAAAAGAGCTTTCGAAGGAGATCGGGGTCCAAATACTGGCGGAATGGGTTCATATAAGGCTGAATCTGACTGGTTACCATTTATGACTCAGCAGGATAGATCTAATGAGATAGATATAATTAATAGAGTTTTTAAACGACTTAAAGGAAAAGGGACTAATCCTGGTCTTCGTGGTGTGCCTTTCTATGCCGCGTTCATGCATACAGGTAAGGGCCTGAAAATCTTAGAGAATAACAGTAGGCTGGGAGACCCAGAAGTAATGAATATACTTCCAATATTGGAAGATGATTTTATCGATGTATGTTTTAAAATAATTGATGAAAAGTTAAACATGGTTAAATTTAAGAAATTAGCTACTGTTGTGACGTATAAAGTTCCACCAACATATGGTGGTATAGTTGAAAAGTTCAGAGGTGACAAACAAATCTATCTAAATGCTGCTTATAAGTTATGTGAAGAAAGCCATGGGAGAATGTGGGTATACCCCGGAGCTATGGAGTTGAGGAATGGAAAAACCTATGGATTAAAATCACGAACCGTTTGTGTTGTTGGAGCAGCAGAGAATTTGGAAAATGCAAGGGAAATTTCTCTTGAAGGAATAAAAGCCATTAAAGGTGGGTCTCTCTGGTACAGGATGATATAGCCTCAAAGGAAAGCATACAGAAGAGTATAGAACATATGAGAAAATTGAGGACAGAATAGCCGTGAATCACCAACCTGAGGATGCAGGTGTATTTATTTCAGATTGCGAAGGCCCCATTTCTAAAAATGATAATGCTTTCGAGTTGACTAAACATTTTATTCCAGATGGAGATTACTTCTTTTCTCTGATAAGCAAATACGATGACGTACTAGTGGATATAATTAGGCGACCAAGATATAAGGCTGGATACACTCTAAAGTTAATAACTCCTTTCTTGAAAGCATATGGTGCTACAAATGAGACTGTAGAGAGATACTCTGCCGAAAATGTTCTCCTTATTCAAGGAGCTTTGAATATGCTCAATTACATAAGAAAACTAAGACCATCTTTCATTATCAGCACAAGCTATAATCAGTACATCTCTTCATTATGCGCCATCACAGACTTCCCTCTTGAGAATGTTTACTGTACAAGACTGGATTTAGATAAATACTCCATTTCTTCGAAAGAAATTAAACGACTCAAGATTCTGAGAGAAGAGATAACATCTTACCCAATGATAGAAATACCGGAAGGAGCAAAATCAGTCAAGTATCTTTCGATAAAAGATCAAGAAACGATCGAAAAATTGGATAAAATTTTTTGGAAAGAGATTATGATAATGGATTCTGGTAGAATACTTAGAGAAGTTAATCCTGTTGGCGGAGAAGAGAAGGCAAAAGCTATCAGGATAATAACGAAAAAAGTGGGTAGTCCCCTGAATAAAGTCGTGTATATCGGTGACAGTATCACAGATGTACAAGCTTTCAGTCTAGTGAAAGAGGGAGGAGGATTAACCATCTCTTTTAATGGTAATAGATACGCTGTACAAAACGCGGAAGTTGCTGTTATCTCTAAAAACGCAGTTGTAACCTCAATTCTAGTAGATCTTTTTTTCAGGTTTGGAAGGGAGCATGTTATGAGACTTGCTGAAATGTGGTCAATCAATACTTTAGAGAAGTTTTGTGTTGATGCAACTCTTATTAAGAAGATTAGTAAATTGGATCCAGATT
>PVMS01138906.1_pt1 | contig 13904 bp, 15 predicted proteins | sample 1853461 | NCBI WGS metagenome assembly PVMS01 (sample SAMN08582032, study PRJNA380276) | Marine sediment metagenome, whole genome shotgun sequencing project. | isolation source: ocean sediment barecode stripped | collected 2017 | reverse complement strand
CCGGGGTTCCATGGTAGGGAATGATCTGCGTCTGGATGCGGGCATCGGAGTTTGTGGGAAGGATGGTCAGAGTATACCAGTCGGTGTGGGTCAGCCAACCTTGCGAATAGATGGGCTGACTGTAGGCGGCACCGAGGCATGAGTCACGCTTTCAAGGGCAGGGTGGCAGTGCCTGTTCTGTATCAAGGTCTCGAAGCACGCGAAACAGGACCCGAGCTGAGGCAGGTGGTTTTGCCTTTGCTTTCTCGGCCTTCGCGTTCCGAATCAATTGACGCACTTTCTGAATATCAATATCAGGTCGTTGCTGCAAAAGAACATTTAGTGCAAGGTCTCCCTGTTCAAGCAATGCCTCGCGCCAGGCTTCACTACGGTGCTGACGTGCCGTGAGTGCCCTGTCTTTCTTACCCAGTCCATCGACTGCTGTAACCATGTCTTCTGGATTGGCTCGCCGCAAGAGCTTGGCGATATACTGGAGTTGCCTTCTTCGAGCTCCATGCGAACGCATCGTTCTTGCTTCCAGCACAGCTTCCATTACATCGGTTTCAAGTGGAACCTTCTGTAGTCTCGAGTCGCTCATTAAGAGTAAAGACGAAGCCAGTGACTTTAGTGCTTTCGCATCTCTTTTCAGTTGGCTCTTGCTGGGTAATTGCCCACTGTCAGTCACATCGTCTAACTCATCTTTCTGGTTTTTTCCTGGGGTCATTGTTGCTCCTTTATCCATAGACCATTCTCAGGGAATATCTCTTTATGTCTGAATCACCCATGGTAAACCAGCCACAACTGGATCGCGAAGCAGAATGGGATACATTGCAGCAGCAGGTAGAATCGGCTCTCGCCCGGGCAAAAAAGAATGGTGCAACCGAGACCGAAGTTTCAGCACATAGTAGCCAGGGTTTGTCGGTTGCCGTTCGCATGGGTCAGGTAGACACGCTGGAATATATGCAGGACCGGGGTATCAGTGTCAGTGTTTTGATCGGCAAGCGTAAAGGCCATGCCAGTAGTGCGGATTTGAGCAGACAGTCTGTTGAGGCCTGTGTCGACAAGGCGATGGATATCGCCCGCTTTACCCAGGAAGATCCATGCAATGGCCTCGCTGATCCGGATTTGCTCGCCACTGAATTCCCGGATCTTGATACCTGGCACCCGACGGTTCTGGACGCCCAGGCCGCCATCGACCGGGCGATGTTGTGTGAACAAGCCGGCCGGGATGATAACCGGATTACAAACTCAGAAGGAGCATCTTTTGATGCCGGTCGCGGTATGGGTGTTTATGGCAATTCAAACGGATTTATTGGTCGGAATGCCGGGACCCGATTCAGTCAGAGTTGCGTTTTGATTGCCGGAAAAGATGAGGCTATGCAAAGAGACTACAGTTTTGACAGCCGTCGATGTCTCGATGACCTGGAAGCGGCGGAAGTTACCGGTAAAGAAGCCGCAAAAAGGACCATACGTCGCCTGGGGGCTAATCAGATCAAAACCGGGTCCATGCCAGTGCTGCTGGCACCTGAAGTGGCGAAGGGCTTGATCGGTCATCTTTTGGGTGCGATTTCAGGCACGGCACTGTACCGCAATGCCTCGTTTTTGAAGGGTATGGCCGGACAGAAAATATTTCCGGACTGGCTGAATATAAGTGAGCGACCGCATCTTTTAAGGGGCTCAGGCAGTTCGGCATTCGACGGAGAGGGTGTGGCTACCCAGGAACGAAGGATTGTAGACAACGGTGTATTACAGGACTACGTCTTGTCTTCCTATTCGGCTCGTCGCCTGGGTCGTCAAACCACGGGTAATGCCGGTGGTGCCAGAAACCTGTTACTTCAGTCCAGTGGTGAAAGTGAGCAAGACATGTTTCGTGAAATGCAAAATGGACTCTATGTCACAGAAGTCATGGGTCAGGGTGTGAGGCTGGTGACGGGTGATTACTCACGTGGTGCAACAGGATTCCTGGTCGATAATGGTCAACTGAGTCATCCGGTTGAAGAAGTAACGATTGCCGGAAATCTCCGTGACATGTTTCTAGACATTTCAGCCACGGGATCGAACATCGACACACGTGGCAATTCGCATGCCGGTTCCATTCTGATTTCAAGGATGACGGTAGCCGGTTCATGACTGTATTCAAACTTGTACGGATTGTCATCCTGTTGAGCATTCTTTTTGTGATGGTCGTAGGTTCATGGATGAACGAACGTCGTCTTGCAAGCTGGGAACGACCGATCTGGGTAACTATTTATCCGATACTGGCCAGTAATGGTTCCAGTAGTGCAGAGCACGCCAGATCGATCCATGAAGAATCATTCGATGAAATCAACCAGTTTTTTGAACGAAATCTGAGTTTGTATGGTGTTTCCATAACGCCACCTCTGCGATTCCAGATTGCAGAGGTCAGCAGCGATCTTCCACCCGCCATTCCGGATCGTTACAGTCTGGTTTCCGTCGGTATCTGGAGTTTGAAGATGCGCTGGTGGTCATGGAGGAAGAAACGTAATGATGGATTGACCGCACCAGACATACAAATGTTTGTTCTGTATCACGAACTGGGTGCTGATAGTGAGATGCAGGTGTCTGTGGGTATGCGAAAGGGTATGTACGGCCTGGTTAAAGCCTACTCTGGACCCGGAATGGAAGTGCAAAATCAAATCGTCATTGCCCATGAACTGCTGCATGTTCTCGGTGCCACTGACAAGTACGTGTTTGAAACCGGTAATCCCGAATACCCATACGGGTTTGCTGAACCCAACAAGCAACCATTATTTCCGCAATCCCAGGCAGAAATCATGGGTGGACGTATCCCGCTAAATGCCTACGAGGCGCTCATGCCAGCCTCCTTGTCACAGTGTAGAATTGGTCGAAAAACCGCTGAAGAAATTGGTCTGTTCGCGCAGCTGGAAGAAAGCTGATCCATCTCAGTCTTTGTTTAGATCGCTACTCCGAAACCTGGTGGATTGTCGGCGTGAAAGCTTAATCGCGGTCGAAACCGGGAGCCAACGTGCCAACCGGGCCACCATGCGATTGGCGCGTCCTGGAACAGCGACTACTCGTGTTTTTTGACGCGTGACCGAATTGATGCCATATGCAACGACTTCGTCAGCTTCCATCCACATCCAGCCGGGCATTTTTCTGACCAGTTCGCGTGTGCCCGATACATCATGAAACTCGGTATAGGTAAAGCCTGGGCAAAGTGCAGAAACTCTGACACCCAGGCCTTGGTTTTCAGCAGCAAGGGATTCGGAAAACCGCACCAGGAAGGCCTTGCTCGCACCGTAAAGTGTATGACCTGATGAACTGGGAACCAGGCCGGCCAGTGAGGCCACGTTTACCACGTAGCCCCTACCTCGCGATTGCATGGCCGGTAGCAAGCGCCAAGTGAGTTCGCAGTAGGCTGTAATCATGACCTGAATAAACGCCTGGTGATTTTGCCAGCTCTGTTCCGTGAATTTACCCGGTAATCCATAACCGGCATTATTGACCAAAAACTCAATCTGGATATTATCTGCTTCCAGCCTGGCTACCAGACGTTTACTGGCATCCGCCAGAGACAGATCCATCACATAAGAACGGCATTCCACACCAAATTCCGTCCTCAGTGATTCGGCCAGTTGGGCCAGGCTTTCTTCACGCCTGGCCACCAATACCTGTCAGTAGCCCAGGGCGGCGAGCTGGCGACAGAATTCAGCCCCGATCCCAGCAGAAGCTCCTGTAACCAGGGCCCAGTGTTGTTTTTGATTAGGTTTTCCTGAGTCTTGTGCCACTTTCAATTGCCAATGGTAGGATTAATGATCCAGGTCGATTTTCCCGAGAATGTCGTAACCTGCCTTGCGGTCTTATGGCAGCATGGGTATTCTACCGCGCGCTGGCCTGGAGAACATAATGCGGAAAATTTTGATTGCTGGAAATTGGAAAATGCATGGCAGTCATGTCATGGTCGCTGAACTGCTTACAAAGCTGCTGGAAAATGTCATTCCAGCAGACACGATAGAGCTTGCAGTATTTCCACCATTCCCCTATCTGCACGGGACACAGGCACTGCTTCAGGGCAGCCCGGTGAGTTGGGGTGGGCAAACGCTGAATCCGGCACCTCAGGGAGCGCATACGGGTGAGGTGTCTGCGGCCATGTTGCTTGAGTTCGGTTGTCGTTTTGTACTGGTCGGCCATTCCGAGCGCCGCAGCCTGTATGGCGATAGCAATAAAGATGTAGCACTGAGATTTGAAGCGGCAGTCAAGGCAGGTCTCGAACCCGTTCTTTGTGTCGGTGAAAGCCTGGAAGAAAGAGAAAGCGGAGACACTGAAGCTGTAATTGCCCGCCAGATCGAAGCAGTTATTGACCACTGCGGTATCAATTCATTCTCTTCAGCTATTGTTGCTTACGAGCCTGTTTGGGCCATTGGTACCGGAAAAACGGCCAGCCCGGACCAGGCGCAGGAAGTTCATGCATTCATACGTGACAAACTAGTGGCTCAGGATGATATAATAGGCGGTCAAATACGTATTTTATATGGCGGCAGTGTGAATGGTTCCAATGCCGCCGATTTATTTGCCCGGGAAGATATTGACGGTGGGTTGGTGGGAGGGGCTTCGCTTAAGGCGGATGATTTCCTGGCCATTCGTGATGCCGCTGTCTGAGTCTCCCTGGCTGACTGGAAGCTGATATGGTTGTTTTAAATATTTTTCACGTCCTGATTGCCATTGCAATGGTAGCGCTGGTGCTGGTCCAGAGAGGTGCTGGTGCGACCGCCGGTGCAGCATTTGGCAGTGGTGCGTCTGGCACGGTGTTCGGGTCTCGTGGTGCTGGAACTTTTTTGTCAAAATCTACCTGGGTGCTGGCGGCGCTTTTTTGTTCCATTAGTATGACGATGGCAGTCATGATTTCCAGAATCGACACGACACCTGGAGCCGATCTTGGTGTTGTATCCTCTGCACCTGCCCAAGTGGAGCAAGACACGGACATAAATGTTGTTCCGGGCCAGGAAACTGTAGTTGGTGGTGAGCAGCAAGATTCTGAGCAACAAGTGGATTTGCCTTCCCTGCAGGTTATTGAAGAAGGTATTGAAGAAGTCACTGGCGGCAGTGCAGAGCAAATACAGCAGGCTGCAGATGATCTCCCCTCGCTGGACAGCGCAACCCTTGAATCGACTGAATTGAACCAGGAAAGCACCGCCGCCGGTACAGACTCAGACGATTCCTGATACGAAGGCAATTTATTAGCCCAAGTGGTGGAATTGGTAGACACGCTACCTTGAGGGGGTAGTGGCGAAAGCCGTGCCGGTTCGAGTCCGGCCTTGGGCACCATTGAATACGACGAAGATTGGGTGATTTAGGAATGCTCGCAGAATATTTTCCGATTCTTGTATTCCTGGCGATTTCCACCGCGCTAGGCCTTATATTGCTGTCTCTCGGTGGGCTTCTTGGCCCACATCGTCCCGATAGCGAAAAACTTTCTCCTTATGAATGTGGATTCGAAGCCTTCGAAGACACACGGATGAAATTCGATGTCCGATACTACCTGGTGGCTATTCTGTTCATCATTTTTGACCTGGAAATCGCATTTTTTATACCCTGGGCACTAGTGCTGGACAAACTGGGTGTATTTGGTTTGGTTGCAATGCTGGTATTTGTCGTCGAACTGGTGATTGGATTCTTTTTTGTCTGGAAAAAAGGAGCGTTGGAATGGGAGTAGTCAATCCGGTCCCCATTGCCGAAGTGGATGACATTCTGCGCCCCAATGCAGACAATAATCCATTACTCGATCGGGGAATGGTAACGACTTCGCTGGATGCGCTGATCAACTGGGCAAGAACCGGCTCCATGTGGCCAATGACTTTTGGTCTGGCGTGCTGCGCGGTTGAAATGATGCAAGCTGGCGCCGCTCGCTATGACCTGGATCGCTATGGGGTGATTTTTCGACCCAGCCCACGGCAGTCGGACGTTATGATTGTGGCCGGAACACTATGCAACAAGATGGCTCCCGCACTTCGCAAAGTATATGACCAGATGCCTGATCCAAAATGGGTGATTTCAATGGGCTCCTGCGCAAATGGGGGTGGCTATTATCACTATTCTTACGCCGTTACCCGGGGTTGCGACCGCATAATTCCCGTGGATGTATATGTGCCGGGCTGCCCTCCGACAGCGGAAGCGCTGGTTTATGGCATCCTGCAATTGCAGGCAAAAATACGTAGAACGAATACGATTGCCAGGTAATCAGATGACTATCATTCCAAAGACGGTGATTGAACTGTTTACCACGCACTTTGGCGATCGAGTTGCAGTTACAGGTTTGAAAAGTGGCATCGCTACGATCGAAGTTGCCGCTGAAAACTGGCTCGAAGTCTGCAGGGTTCTGCGAGACGAGACCGACTTTTCATACGAGCAGCTGACCGATTTATGTGGTCTGGATCATCTCGGTTATGGGGAGTCGGAGTGGGAAACAGACAACGCCAGTTATGAAGGATTCAGTCGTGGCGTGGATGGCCTGGGTCCTGGTCGGTTCAGTTGGGCCGAAAGACCGGAAGCCGAGCGCATCGAGCATCGTTATGCCGTTATTGTTCACCTGAATTCATTCCGTCACAATCGTCGCTTACGGGTCCGATGTTTTGCAATTGACGAGGGGATGCCCATCGTTCCGTCTCTGGTCGATATCTGGAGTTCTGCTGACTGGTACGAACGAGAAGCATTCGATCTTTTCGGAATTGTGTTCGAAGGTCATCCCGATCTGCGGCGTATTCTCACAGATTACGGTTTTATTGGTCACCCCTTCCGCAAGGATTTTCCCCTGATTGGTAATGTCGCAGTGCGATACGACACCGACAAGAAGCGTGTTGTATACGAGCCGGTCGACATTGAACCCAGGGTGCTGGTACCACGTGTGTTGCGAGACGACACCCGTTATAAGACCGATGAAATTGATCTGGATGCCGAATCCCAGACAGAAGACAGGGCAGGCTGACATGGCTGAGATTCGCAATTACACAATGAATTTTGGTCCGCAACACCCTGCCGCTCACGGTGTGTTACGCCTTGTGCTGGAAATGGATGGCGAAACAGTCGTTCGTGCCGATCCGCACATTGGGCTTTTGCACCGGGCTACAGAGAAACTTGCGGAGAGCAAGCCGTTTAACCAGTCAATTGGTTACATGGACCGGCTCGATTACATGTCCATGATGTGTAATGAGCATGCATATGTTCGTGCAATTGAACAACTACTGGGTGTGGAAGCCCCCGCACGTGCTCAGTGGATCCGAACGATGTACGACGAAATTACCCGGTTTTCCAATCACTTGTTGTGGCTGGGATCGTGTGCCCTGGACCTCGGCGCCATGACGGTCTTTCTATATGCATTTCGCGAGCGCGAAATGATCATGGATATGTACGAAGCTGTATCGGGTGCACGGATGCATGCAACCTACTATCGTCCGGGTGGTGTTTATCGGGACCTCCCGGACGTCATGCCGGTTTACCAGGAGTCCCGCTGGACCAAGGGTAAATCGCTGAAACGCAAGAACGAATGGCGTGAAGGAACTTTACTCGATTTTATTGAGGCATTTGCCAGGGATGTTCCTGATCGGATTGATGAATATGAAACCCTGCTGACTGAGAATCGGATCTGGAAACAACGAACTGTAAACATCGGTGTCGTCGATCCGGATCGTGCAATGCAAATGGGTTTTTCAGGTGCCATGCTTCGTGGCTCGGGTGTTGAATGGGATTTACGTAAGAAGCAGCCATACGCGATGTATGACCAGGTTGATTTTGATATACCAGTCGGAGTTAACGGTGACTGTTATGACCGCTATCTGGTGCGGGTTGAAGAGATGCGTTCGAGCGCTCGAATCATGCTGCAGTGTGTGGACTGGCTAAGAGCAAATCCAGGCACTGTGATGATGAAGAACTTCAAGGTGGTACCACCGACCCGTGAAGAAATGAAAGACGACATGGAAGCCCTTATTCACCATTTCAAACTCTTTACAGAAGGTTACTGTGTACCTGCCGGTGAGACTTACGCTGCGGTAGAAGCGCCAAAAGGAGAATTTGGCTGTTATCTCGTTTCAGATGGAGCAAACAAGCCTTTCAGGGTCCATTTGCGTGCTCCGGGGTTTGCCCACTTGTCTGGATTTAACGAGATGGCCAAAGGCCATATGCTGGCAGATGCCGTCGCCATCATCAGTACCCTGGACCTGGTATTTGGCGAGGTAGACCGCTGATGAGCCACATTGCAAATAAAACGGAAAGCAAGACTGTGTTGAGCGAGCAAACCCTCCAGAGCATCAACCACTGGGTGGCCAAATTCCCACCTGATCGAAAACGTTCAGCTTTGATCCAGTCATTGATGGCTGCTCAGGTCCAGAACGGTGGCTGGCTTAGCCAGGAACTCATCGAAGCAGTAGCAGATTATCTCGAGCTTCCCCCGGTATGGGCTCATGAAGTCGCATCGTTTTACTCCATGTTCGATTTGAAGCCCACAGGACGTCACAAGGTAAATATTTGCACCAATATTTCATGCTGGCTCAATGGCGCTGAACAAATTGTCGACCATGTCGAGAAAAAACTGGGAATAGCAATGGGTGAGACGACACCGGATGGACTGATTACCCTTATTAAGGAAGAAGAGTGCCTGGCAGCATGTTGTGGTGCTCCCATGATGGTGGTTGATGGTCATTATCATGAAAATCTCGATTTTGAGAAGCTGGATGCCATTCTCGACGGCCTGGACCTGGCAAGTGGGGAGGGTATTAAGTCCAATGTCTGAACGTAACGTTGTATTCACAACCCTTCATGCCGAACAGCCCTGGTCGATGGAAACCTATGAGTCCATAGATGGCTACAAAGCCTGGCGAAAGGTTATCGAAGAAAAAAACACCACAGGAAAAGATTATTGACATGGTCAAGGAATCTTCCCTGCGAGGACGTGGTGGTGCAGGATTTCCAACCGGTTTGAAATGGAGTTTCATGCCGCGATCTGCACCGGGTCAGAAATACCTGCTGTGCAATTCTGATGAGTCTGAACCCGGAACATGCCACGATCGCGACATCCTTCGCTTCAATCCGCATTCTGTGATCGAGGGCATGGCCATCGCTGCATACTCGATGGGTGCAACGGTCGCTTACAACTACCTTCGAGGTGAGTTTCATCATGAACCCTTCGAGCGGTTCGAAGCCGCACTGAAAGAAGCGTATGCGCAGGGTTTGCTGGGCAAGGACATCCTGGGCTCGGGTATAGACTTGGATATACACGCTGTTCTGGGCGCCGGTGCCTACATTTGCGGTGAGGAAACCGCATTGATGGAATCATTGGAGGGTAAGAAAGGCCTGCCGCGGTTCAAACCACCATTTCCGGCGAATTTCGGCCTGTTTGGCAAACCTTCCACGATTAACAATACTGAAACCCTGGCTTCCGTTCCGCATAGTTTGCGCAATGGTGCAGAGTGGTTTCTGAAAATTGGCAAGCGAAATAATGGCAGCCCAAAAGTTTTCTCTGTGTCAGGACATGTGAATAAACCCGGGAACTTTGAGATTCCCCTGGGCACACCATTTGCCGAACTTCTGGAAATGGCCGGTGGTGTGCGTGACGGGCACAAACTAAAGGCCGTAATTCCCGGTGGTTCATCGATGCCGGTGCTACCAGCGGAAACCATGATGGGACTCACCATGGATTACGATGCCATAGGCAAAGCCGGATCTGGTTTAGGTTCCGGTGCAGTTATTGTCATGGATGATTCCACCTGTATGGTCAAGGCCTGTACCCGTATCGCACGCTTCTATCACATGGAGTCCTGTGGGCAATGCACACCTTGCCGAGAAGGAACGGGCTGGATGCATCGATTGTTGCAAAGAATAGTGGATGGCAGGGGGCAGGAAGGGGATCTGGAATTGCTGCGCTCGGCCGCCGGACAGATTGAAGGGCATACCATTTGTGCTTTTGGTGAAGCTGCGGCCTGGCCGGTGCAGGGTATGCTGCGGCATTTCTGGTCTGAATTCGAATACTACGTCATTCATGGACGCTCCATGGTTGAAGAACGACAGGGGCTGGCTGCATGAGTGCTGAGATGAAAGACGGCGGCTTGCCGGCAGAAGACATGGTCAGTATCGAAGTTGATGGTTCATCCATGCAGGTTGCCAAGGGTTCCATGATTATCGAAGCGACCGACAAGGCCGGTATCAGCATTCCCCGGTTTTGTTATCACCGTAAATTGAGTATTGCCGCCAATTGTCGAATGTGCCTGGTTGATGTCGAAAAATCTCCCAAACCCATGCCGGCATGTGCCACACCGGTGATGGATGGCATGAAAATTTATACACAGTCCAGACGTGCCGTGGACGCACAGCATGGAGTGATGGAATTTCTGCTGATCAACCACCCGCTCGATTGTCCGATTTGCGATCAGGGTGGTGAGTGCGAATTGCAGGACATGGCCATGGGCTATGGGCGTTCAGTTTCCCGCTTCGTAGAAAGAAAGCGGGTAGTGAAAGACAAGAATGTAGGCCCGTTGATACAAACAGACATGACTAGATGTATCCACTGCACGCGCTGCGTCCGCTTTCTCGAAGAAGTTGCAGGCACAACGGAAATGGGGGGCTGTGGGCGTGGAGATCGTCTGGAAATTGGTACTTGTGTAGAAAACAGTATTGATTCCGAGTTGTCCGGAAACGTTATCGACCTGTGTCCTGTCGGTGCACTAACCAATAAACCTTTCCGGTTTGCAGCCCGCGCCTGGGAGTTGGTCGCTCGGCCTTCTGTTGCGACGCACGATGGAATCGGTTCACTGCTGTACCACCATACGCGCAGAGGGCGCATCCTGCGATCTGTACCACGAGACTGCGAAGCGACCAACGAAACTTGGTTGTCTGATCGCGATCGGTACAGCCAGTCGGGGCTTTATACCGAGGATCGGGCCACGCAGCCGAAATTGAAAAAGGACGGCCAGTGGCAGGAGGTTTCCTGGGATGAGGCCATCAGGGAAGCAGCTGATATCCTTGGTTCAGATCGGGAACATGCAGCAGAAAACTTATATACCCTGATGTCTCCCAGTGCGGCAACGGAAGAATATTTTCTTGCCCAGAGATTGGTTCGAGGACTTGGGTCAGATCATATCGACCACAGGTTGAGAGAGCATGATTTCAGCGATGACGACAGTCGGTCTGTCGCACCGGTTTTTGAAACACCGGTTGCCGGGATTGAAGGTGCCGATTCAATACTCCTGCTAGGATGCAATGCCAGACACGAAGCACCCATTTTGGGCCACAGGCTGCGAAAGGCCTGGCTGAAAGGAGCCGTTCTGTCCGCCATCAACCCGCTGGCTTGGGAATTTGTATTCGATACGACAAACAACATTATTACTGGTCCGCAATTCATGTTGTCGGAACTGGCTGGTGTCGCTGTTGCGGTGGCCGGAAAGACCGGAGCCGAAATACCAGCATCATTGGCAAACCTGGTCGAATCCAAATTAATAGAAAAACGGCACGAAGACATCGCCAGGAGTCTGGTTGAGGCGAAAAGCGGACTATTGATCCTGGGGCAATTTGCAATGTCCCATCATCAGGCTGGTGCTTTGAGGGAAATGGCTGGCTGGATTGCCAAAACCAGTGACATCGCACTCAATCTGCTTCCACATGGCGCAAATCCTACAGGTGCCTGGCAGGCAGGTGCATTACCCCATCGTGGTCCAGGTGGTAGTCCCGGTCATATCGGCCTGAACAAGACCAGAATGATTCGTTCGGAAAATAAAACGTGGATGCTGTGGAACATCGAACCGGAATACGATATTGAAAATCCAAATGCCGTGATGTCAGCCTTGAAATCAGCAAACAGGATAGTTGCCATTACATCGTATGAGACTGAGAGTCTCAGACAATTGGCTGATGTCATTTTGCCATTGGCTCCCCTGGCGGAGTCTGAGGGCAGCCTGGTCAATCTGGATGGCAATATCATCGAATTCTCGCCCGCTGGCAAGCCGCAGGGCGACGCCAAACCCGGTTGGAAAATATTGAGACGCCTGGGTGCGGCCCTGGAACTGGACGGCTTTTCACAGGTCAGTCTCAAGCAAGTTCAGACTGACATGTGGTCGGAAATTGAGAATGCGACAGCACAAGCTGACAGATCCGCAACAGACCTCGAATTACAGCCAACTGAAGCTGGCAATGATCTGTACCGTGTTGGTGAAATTCCTATGTACTCGGCAGATGCCCTCTGCCGTCGTGCAGACGCTTTACAACAAACAGTGCATGCCAACAGCCAGTTCGTTGGTCTTAACGCGGCAGATGCCAGTCGTCTGGGCCTGTCTGATGGAGGAACCGCACGGGTGCACCAGGGTGAGGCTTACACCGAGTTTGCAGTCAGGATAAGTGAACAGGTACCCACTGGTGCCGCCTGGGTTCGCAGTGGAACCTGCAGTACCAGGGAACTGGGTTCCGCTACCGGCCCGATCCAGGTGGAGGTGGCTTGATGAGCAGTGCGTTCATGGATCAGCTGATTTTCATGGTCATTGTGGTATTGAAGATCGTGGTGATTGTCGTGCCACTGATCCTCGCAGTGGCCTATTACACCTATTTCGAACGCAAGGTCATTGGCTCTATGCAGATCCGCATCGGGCCAAACCTGATTGGTCCATGGGGTTTGTTCCAGCCTTTTGCAGATGTCTTCAAGCTGTTGCTCAAGGAAATTATTCTTCCGCAAAATTCCAATAAATTCCTGTTTCTCCTTGCGCCAATACTCGCCCTGGTTCCGGCATTTGCCGCCTGGGCAGTCATACCATTCAGTGATTTTCTGGTGCTGGCGGACATCGATGCGGGATTGATTTACATACTGGCTTTATCTTCTTTGGGTGTTTACGGGCCAATCATTGCGGGTTGGGCCAGCAATTCCAAGTATGCATTTCTGGGTGGATTACGATCCGCAGCTCAAATGGTTTCCTATGAAATTGCAATGGGTTTTTCCCTGGTCGGTGTACTCATTATGTCGGGTACATTAAACTTGCGGGAAATTGTCCTTGCCCAACAAGGCGGAGTTTTCGACTGGTTCTGGTTGCCCCTCCTGCCACTATTCGTCATCTACCTGATATCAGGTGTTGCTGAAACAAATCGCGCACCTTTTGATGTGGCCGAAGGAGAGTCTGAAATCGTTGCCGGTTTTCACGTTGAATACTCTGGTGCTGCCTTTGCCGTTTTCTTCCTGGCTGAGTATGCCAACATGATTCTGATTTCAGGTCTTACGGCCGTCATGTTTGCGGGTGGCTGGTTGTCACCATTCGAAGGAATTCCAGTTATCGGCGAAACCATCCTGGGGCAGGGCAGCATTGTCTGGTTCCTGTCTAAAACCGTTTTCTTCATGTTTTTGTTTCTATGGTGGCGGGCAACATTTCCTCGCTATCGATACGATCAGATTATGCGCCTGGGTTGGAAGATTTTCGTACCCATCACGATATTCTGGGTGCTTGTCGCTGCGGTTTTGGTTGTCGCCGGCATAGTGGTGAAAGGGAGCTAGTGATGAATCGGATTACGAATTATCTGAAAAGCCTGATGTTGCTCGAACTCGCCCAGGGTTTGGGTGTAACTCTTAAGTACTTTTTCCAACCGAAATTTACCATCATGTATCCGGAAGAAAAGACTCCGAAATCCAATCGTTTTCGTGGCTTGCATGCCTTGAGGCGCTACCCCAACGGGGAAGAGCGATGTATTGCCTGCAAGTTGTGTGAAGCGGTATGTCCGGCCGTGGCAATCACGATTGATTCGACACAGCGGGAAGATGGAACAAGACGCACTACCCGCTATGACATTGACTTGTTCAAGTGTATTTTTTGCGGATTCTGCGAGGAATCGTGCCCGGTGGACGCCATCGTTGAAACAGATTTTCTGGAATATCATTTCGAAGAACGTGGTGAAAATATTGTAAACAAACAACAGTTGCTGGCCAT
>PVMS01050002.1_pt1 | contig 13906 bp, 8 predicted proteins | sample 1853461 | NCBI WGS metagenome assembly PVMS01 (sample SAMN08582032, study PRJNA380276) | Marine sediment metagenome, whole genome shotgun sequencing project. | isolation source: ocean sediment barecode stripped | collected 2017 | reverse complement strand
TCTGACGAAGCAAAGTTGGTTGCAGAAAATGTATTGCTCAGTCAAAAAGAGATTGGAGGATGGGAGAAAAATAAGGATTACCATAAAGAGTTTTCCGAATCAGAGCGGGACCATTATATGAATGACAGGTCAAAACCCGGAGCAACTTTCGATAATGGCTCTACCATAACCGAATTGAGATTTCTTGCAAAAGTATACTCGCAAATTCATAATGCGCGTTATAATCAGGCATTTGAGAAAGGACTTAATTACATCTCTATTGCACAATATGAAAATGGGGGATGGCCGCAGTATTTTCCAGTTAAAGATGCTGCAGATGAGACCCGTGTAGATAAAACCACGCCTTATTCAATGCACATCACATTTAATGATGATGCCATGGTTAACACCATGCAGTTTCTAAAAGAGATATATACGGCTTACCCTGCATTTGGTGCTTTTGAAATAAGTGAAATAAAGAAAGAGGAGGCCCAAAAAGCATTTAACAAGGGCATTCAATGCATCCTTAACACACAAATTATTGTGGATGGTAAACCCACTGTTTGGTGCGCCCAACACGATGAGATTACCCTTGCTCCTGCAAATGCCCGCTCCTATGAGCTTGCATCGTTCAGTGGTTCAGAATCTGTGGATATAGTGAAATTATTAATGAAAATTGAAAATCCTTCTGAAGATATTATTGCTTCTGTAGATGGCGCTGTTTTATGGTTTGAAAACAACAAAATCGAGGGTATTAAAATAGAACGAATTATTAATGAAGATGGGGAAAAGGATCGGGCTGTTGTTGAAGATAAAACTGCATCGCCTTTGTGGGGACGTTTTTATGACCTGGAAACCAGCAAGCCTTTCTTCTGCAGCCGGGATGGTATCAAGAGAAATTCTTTGGCTGAAATCAGCCACAATCGCCGGAATGGCTATAGTTGGTATACAGGTTCTCCATCCGGGTTATTAGAAGATTATCCTGAATGGTTGGCAAAAAATAAGCAATCTACTTCAGAATCTCAGCAACTTGCATTCCCAACTGCCGAAGGATATGGGAAATATACGGTTGGTGGACGAGGCGGTGCTGTATATGAAGTTACGAACCTAAATGACTCCGGAGAAGGTAGTTTACGTGCCGCGGTGGAAGCCGAAGGACCAAAAACAGTTGTGTTTCGAGTTTCAGGAACGATAGACCTTAAGAGCGACCTGCGGATTAAAAATCCCTATGTTACCATTGCCGGACAAACTGCCCCTGGAGATGGTATTTGTATTAAGAGGTATCCGCTCATGATTGATGCCAATGAAGTAATCATCCGGTATATCAGGGTAAGATTTGGCGACGAATCGGGTCAGGATTCAGATGCAGTCTCAAGTAGATATGTCAAGAACCTTATTCTGGACCATGTGTCGGCTAGCTGGAGTATCGACGAGACCATGTCCATTTACCATTGCGAAAATATAACGGTCCAATGGTGCATGATTACGGAAAGCATGTTCAATTCCAGCCACGCCACAAAAAGCAACCATGGATTTGGAGGTATTTGGGGATCTAACTACAGTACATACCACCATAACCTGATAGCACATCACTCCAACCGTAATATCCGCTTCGCCTCAGGATGTGGTAATACAGACTACCGCAACAACGTAATATACAATTGGGGTTATGAGTCTGCTTACGGTGGTGAAGCTGCTCAGGTGGGTAGTGATAAGTTTAATTTCTCCAATATCAATATGGTGGCAAATTATTATAAACCGGGACCTGCAACCGAACCTGGTCAAACATCCCAAACTATTGCAGGACCCTGGTCACGTAAGGGAAATAGTGATTATGGTAAATGGTATATTGCTGATAATGTATTGTTAAGTAATCAGGAAGTAACAAGGGACAATTGGAAAGGAGTTTTTCCTAAGTTAACAGCTATCAAAGGTGTACAAGAGTATAACCCTAGTAATTTAGAGCGATTCCAGGTTTAAAACTCGAACAACCCTGGCCAGCGATGGCGATAAATCAACAGACTCCTGAAGAAGCCTATGCTTCTGTCCTCGACAATGCAGGAGCCAGCTTGCCTGAACGTGATGCCGTGGACGTCCGCATTATTGACGAGGTTCGAAATGGTTACGCAACTTATGAAGGACCGACCTACGAAAAGGATCACAAGGTTGCTGACAAAACTAAGAAGAGCGGAATCATTGATTCCCAGGAGGATGTGGGAGGCTGGCCCGAACTGAAAAGCACTCCGGCCCCCGCCGATACCGATCATGATGGTATGCCCGATGATTGGGAAGATGAGAATAATCTGAATAAGAAGGATTCTAATGATAGAAATAGTATTGGTACTGATGGCTATACAATGTTAGAGCATTACTTAAACAATATAAAATAGAATATTATGAAAAATTATTTTTTAATCGGACTGATAATTGCATTGTTCTTTTCAACTTCTAATGCCCAACAGCTGGCATTTCCTAGTGCCGAAGGATATGGGAAATATACAGTTGGTGGACGAGGTGGTGTAGTATATGAAGTCACTAATCTGAATGATTCCGGTGAAGGCAGCCTGCGTGCGGCTGTTGAAGCTTCCGGTCCGCGTACAGTAGTGTTCAGAGTATCTGGTACGATAGAGCTGGGAAGCGATATAAGGATAAATAATCCCAATATTACTATCGCAGGCCAAACAGCCCCTGGCGATGGTATCTGCCTTCGTAAGTACCCTATCAATATTAATGCCGACCAGGTAATCATCCGCCACATGAGGGTTCGGGTGGGCAACGAATCCGGCGATGATACCGATGCGGTTTCGTCAAGGTACTGTAGCAACATAATTGTTGACCATGTATCTGCAAGTTGGAGTATCGATGAGACCATGTCCATATACCACTGCGACAGTATTACGGTGCAATGGAGTTTGATTTCAGAGAGCATGTTTAATTCCAACCATATTAAAGGCAACCATGGCTTTGGTGGAATCTGGGGATCAAATAATAGTTCTTACCATCACAATCTAATTGCTCACCACGGCAGTAGGAATCCTCGTTTTGCCTCCGGTTGCGGAAATACGGATTACAGAAACAATGTGCTGTACAACTGGGGCTACCAGAGTAGTTATGGTGGTGAAAAGGTGCAGAAAGGCTCTGAAGATTTTATTTCCAGCACCATCAATATGGTTGCCAATTATTATAAAGCTGGACCAGCTACGGCGCCGGGCGATGTATCCCACCGCATCGTAAACCCTTCATCGCGCGATGGTGCTGCGGACCATGGGAAATGGTTTGTGGCGGATAATGTGGTTGAAGGCAATGCCTCTGTATCAGCAGATAACTGGAATGGCGGAGTACAACTCAAGGGAGGCGAACAGATGGTTGAGCTTATTAAACTTGATCAGCCCTGGCCAGCTATGGCCATTAAGCAACAAACTGCAGAGGAAGCTTATACCTCTGTACTTAAAAACGCCGGTGCTACTCTACCAAAGCGGGATCCCATTGACACTCGCATAATTGATGAAACCAAAGGAGGATATGCAACCTTTGAAGGTAGTACATACGAACAAAAAAAATCAGTAAGCGATCCATCAAAAAAATGTGGAATAATAGACTCACAAACGGATGTGGGCGGCTGGCCTGAACTAAAAAGCACACCCGCCCCCACCGATGCCGACCATGATGGTATGCCTGACAAATGGGAAAAGAAAAATGGACTTAATCCAAATAATGCGGATGATAGAAATAAGGTTGCAGAAGATGGATACACCATGTTGGAAAAGTATATGAACAGCATAAATTAATAAGTTACCAATTGAATATTGATATGATACTAAAATCCAGATTGATTTTTGCACTACTACTCTTTGCATTTGCAAACATAACTGTTAATGCTCAGGACAACCCACGACTTTTTGTTTTAACCGACATTGGTGGTGATCCCGATGATCAGATGTCTATGGTAAGGTTAATGACCTATGCTAACCACATAGATATTGAAGGTCTAGTTGCCACGGAGGTGAACAAAAAGGTTAATCCAGAGCGTATTCAACAGATAGTTGAAGCCTATGGAAAAGTACGTGACAACCTGGAACTTCACGAACCCGGGTTCCCTGAAGTCGAATATTTACAAAAATGTATCTCAAAAGGAATTCCTATTGATAATATGGATGGCGTGGGCGAAGGAAAGGATTCACCAGGATCTGAACTGCTGATTAGCGTCGTCGATCGCGAGGATTCAAGGCCTGTATGGGTGACTGTTTGGGGAGGTCCAAACGTCTTAGCTCAAGCGCTATTTAAAGTTCGCTCAACACGTTCAAAGGAAGAGCTTGCCAAATTTGTTGCCAAACTTCGGGTTTATGCTATCTCGGATCAGGACAATAGCGGCCCCTGGATACGCAAAGAGTTTCCGGAGCTTTTTTACATTGTCACTCCAGGAGTTAATGGGGGTGGTGGCTACCACCATTCAACATGGATTGCAATAGGAGGCGATAAATTTCATGGTCGCTTTGGCGGGGCGGACTTTTCATTAGTAACGAATGAATGGCTCGAAAAGAATATCCGTAGGAAGGGCCCCTTAGGTGCTGAATATCCTCACTGGGAATATATGATGGAAGGAGATTCTCCAAGTTTTATGTTTTTAATAAACAATGGATTAAATAATCCGGATCATCCCAACTGGGGAGGATGGGGAGGTCGCTACGAGCTATATACACCTCGTACGGAAAGATGGTTTCTGGAACCCGAAACTCGCCCAATCTGGACCAACGTACAGGATGAGGTGTTGGGTAACGACGGTGAATGGCATACAACCAACCACGCAACAATATGGAGATGGCGTGAAGCTTACCAGAACGATTTTGCTGCAAGAATGGATTGGACATTCAAAGCTTATGACAAAGCCAACCATCCGCCTGTGGTGAAACTTGATCATCCGGCATATATCAAAGCCAGGAAAGGTGAGCGTGTTGAACTTAGTGCTCTGGGCACAAGCGATCCGGATGGTGATCCGCTTTCATACGAATGGTTCTGTTATGAAGAGGCAGGTACACGCCGTATGTCAAGCTCAAGTTCAGGGATTAAGCATGACATTGTTGGTTTCGATCAACCTGAAGCCTGGCTCAAGGTGAAAACCAGCCGGGTAATGCGCCCAGGGACAGGTACCATGCACATTATACTTGCAGTTACCGACCATGGATCACCCCGATTAACGCGCTATACACGTGTTATTATCGATGTTGTAGAATAAAATTGGTCAATTAAAAAATTTGAATAAATAGAAATGAAAAAATTAGTACTATTAAGTTTCATCGGGATATTATTTATTGGGCAAGCATCTTCGAAAACGGTAGTAAAAGCTTCTGAGGTAGATTCATCAGACAAGCCTCGAATTATTGTTACCAGCGATGGAGAAATAGATGATGAATGCTCCATGGTAAGGTTTTTGCTTTATGCCAATCAATGGGATATTGAAGGGATCGTCACTTCGAGTTCGCAGTACCACTGGCAGGGACACAGCTGGGCGGGGGATGACTGGATTGAACCCTATTTGGATGCATATGCGCAGGTCTATCCCAACCTGGTAAAACACGATCCGGCGTATCCGACACCTGCATACCTCAGGGAACGAACGGCCCTGGGTAATGTCAAAGCAGAAGGCGAGATGGAGGAAGAGACTGCGGGGTCGCAGCTCATTGTAAAGGTCCTGCTCGATGATTCCGACGACCGTCCAATCTGGCTACAGGCCTGGGGCGGGATGAATACGATTTCGCGGGCACTCAAGACGATAGAGCAGGAACATCCGGAGAGAATGGACGAGGTCGCAAAAAAACTGAGGTTCTTCTTCATCTGGGAACAGGATTCTACCTATCAGTCATACATTCGGCCGCATTGGGGCAAGTACAACATCACCGCCATTGTTTCAGATCAGTTCGAGGCGATTGCCTACCGCTGGAAACAAATTCAACCCGAAGAAATGCAGCTCTATTTCGATGCGGGGTGGATGAAGAAAAACATATTGGAGAACCATGGTTCCCTCTGTTCGCTCTATGAGGCACACAAGAAAGATTCGGAGAGAAACAGTCACCAGTACTACGAAGGAGATTTTCGTTCTGAGGGAGACTCGCCAGCATTTCTGCATACTATTTTAACCGGATTACGCAACATGGAGTCGCCGGATTGGGGTGGCTGGGGTGGCCGTTACGTGCGTGTGTATGAGAACACCTGGCTCGATCCTGTACCCGTTGAAGGATATACATATCCAGATGGTCGCTGGTATACAAAAAATGCATGGGGCAGGGAGGGCACGCGGCAGGGTAAAACCTCCTCCACAAGCCCTGATTACCGTGAGTATTTTAAACCCATGTGGCGTTGGTCACCTGCCTTGCAAAACGATTTTGCTGCACGGGCTGACTGGTGTGTGAAATCCTTCGATGAAGCCAACCATCCACCTGTAGTTAAATTAGCTCATGCTCTGGATATCGAAGCAAAAACCGGGGAAACGATCGAACTGAGCGCCAGGGGAACAACTGATCCTGATGGTGATGAACTGAACTACTCCTGGTGGCAATATCATGAAGCTGATTCTTACACGGGAAATGTGACCATTGAAAATCCAAACGCCCCGGAAGCTTCATTTACAGTTCTTGCTGATGCAGAAAAAGGACAAAGTATTCATATAATTTGTGAGGTTCAAGATAATGGCTCTCCTCAAACTACCCGTTACCAGCGTGTTATTATTACTGTAAAATAAAAGAATGAAAACTACACGGAAATTAGTTTCCTTTTTTGTATTCCTTATTGCTTTAACAATTTCCTGTGAAAGTAAGGATTATGAATCTGCGAAGGCTGATAAACCACGTATCATCGTCACGAGCGATGGAGAAATTGATGACCAGTGTTCGATGATTCGATTTTTACTGTATGCAAACGAATGGGATATAGAAGGTATAATTACATCCAGTTCGCAATACCATTGGCAAGGACACAATTGGGCGGGTAACGATTGGATTGAACCAGACCTGGATGCGTACGAGAAAGTTTATCCCAACCTATTGAAGCATGAACCGGGGTATCCAACTCCGGATTACTTGCGTAGCATAACATTGTTGGGAAATGTGAAAGCCGAAGGCGAGATGGAGGAAGTGACAGCGGGATCTCAACTTATAGTCGATGTTCTGCTGGATGAGACGGACCACCGTCCTGTCTGGCTGCAGGCATGGGGTGGTGTGAATACGATTGCCCGCGCATTGAAGTCGATTGAAGAAGAGCATCCAGAGAAAATGGAATATGTGGCGAACAAGATTCGGCTCTATCTCATATGGGAGCAGGATGCCACTTATCAGGATTATATCAAACCAAACTGGGGTAAGTACAAGATCCTGACTATTATTTCTGATCAATTCATTTCCTACTTCTACAATTGGAAAGAGTACCTGCCTGAAAACGAAAAAAGCTACCTGGTCGGGTCATGGATGAATGAGAATATTATTAAAGGACACGGGCCGTTAACCGCTGAGTATAAAGCCCACATTGAAGGAGCCAAAGAAGGATTTGATGATGGAGACTTCCGCTCGGAAGGGGATTCCCCGGCATTTTTGCACAACATTCTTACCGGTCTTCGCAATATGGAATCACCAGACTATGGTGGCTGGGGCGGTCGATATGTGAATATTCGCGACAATGAATGGCTCGACCCGGTATTGGAACCCGGATACGATTACCCGGAAGGCAGATGGTACACCAGAACAGCCTGGGGGCGCGAACGCCTTCGCAAAAAAATCCCAAACGATGCAGAGCTTACGGAATACCTCAAACCCACATGGCGCTGGATCGAAGCCCTGCAAAAGGACTTCGCTGCACGGGCAGACTGGTGTGTAAAATCCTTCGATGAAGCCAACCATCCACCCGTAGTTAAGTTAGCTCATGCTCTGGATATCGAAGCAAAACCTGGGGAAACCATCGAACTGAGCGCCAAGGGAACAACTGATCCTGATGGTGATAAATTAATATACAGTTGGTGGCAATACGAGGAAGCAGATTCTTATGGAGGAAGCATTGATATTCTTAACTCGAATAAGCAGAATGCTTCGTTTGTAGTTCCGGATGACGCAAAAAATGGAGCTACCATACATGTAATTTGCGAGGTAAGCGATACGGGTTCGCCTCAGCTTACCAGGTACCAACGGATAATTTTAACTATTGATGATTAGTTACAGTGCAATATCCTAAAATTAAATTTTAAACAAATGAAAAAGACACTGATAACTTCATGGATAATTCTCTTGTCCCTATCTCAGTTATGGTCGCAGCAACTTGCCTTTCCAACGGCCGAGGGTTATGGAAAATATACGAAAGGTGGACGAGGGGGAACAGTATATGAAATAACAACCCTTAGCGCTACAGGTGCTGGCAGCCTGGGCGAAGCAATTGATGCCTCAGGACCAAGAACAGTTGTATTCAGGGTTGCGGGCACGATCGAAGGAGATTTCACGATAAGAAATGACTATATCACTATCGCCGGGCAAACAGCAACGGGTGATGGTATTTGTATCAAAGGCAGCATAACCAATAATGCCAGCGAAGTGATCATTCGATATATTCGCATAAGGGCAAACCCAATTATTGAAACTGATGCAATATGGGGCAGGTATGAAAAGAACATTATCGTCGACCATATATCTGCGAGTTGGAGCAGTGATGAGGTGATGTCCCTATACCATAATGAAAACGTCACCATTCAATGGTGCATGATTACTGAACCTTGCGCCAAAGGAGGTGAAGGGCACAGGTTTGGCGGCATCTGGGGAGGTCCCTATAATTCCTACCATCATAATCTAATCGCACATAGCGACAGCCGCAATCCACGTTGGGCTTCAGGTTGTGGATATAATGATTACAGGAACAATGTATTATACAATTGGGGTTATAACAGCTGCTATGGAGCTGAAAAAGAACAATCAGGTAAACCTCAATTCAATTTTTCCACAATTAATATGATAGGCAACTATTATAAATACGGGCCAGGTACTGATCCGGGAGTAAGAGCCCGTATTGCTGAACCATCAACACGGAACGGGGAAGATGATGCGGGTAAATGGTGGGTTTCCGGTAATTTTGTAAACGGAAATTCAGCTGTTACGGAGGATAACTGGAAGGGCGTTTCAAGATCAGAAGCATATTTCAGACTTTCAGGTCCATGGGATGCAATGCCGATTAACCAGCAAACTCCTGAAGAAGCCTATAATATGGTCCTTGATCATGCAGGTTGCTCATTACCTGTTCGCGACACCGTAGACAAACGTATTATTGAAGAAGTTCGTAACGGCACTGCAACCTATGGTGATAATGGTATTATCACATATCCAGGTGACGTTGGCGGCTGGCCAGAACTGGCTAATGGAACACCTCCTGTGGATTCCGACCATGATGGTATGCCCGACAGCTGGGAAACCGATAATGGCCTGGATCCGGATAACCCTGATGACAGGAATAGTTTAGGCCCCAATGGATATACGATGCTTGAAAACTATCTTAACAGTCTCACAGGGTATACACCAGTATCAGTTACAGATGTAACATTTATTTCTGCACGCGATACTGTTGATACCAATGGCAAAATCAGGCTCTATCCAATATTTTCACCTGTTTATGCTGCCAATCAGACTGTATCCTGGAATTCAACTGACCCCTCGGTTGCAACAGTTGACGATAAAGGTATTGTTAGTGGTGTTAATGGGGGAACAGCTATAATTACGGCTAAAACAGATGATGGAGGTTTTGTGGCAGAGTGTAGCGTTGAAGTAATCATCAGAATTTCGGTTATTGGCGTTTCAGTTGATCCGACAGAGATAACTCTAGGAAAAGGTAATTCAAAACAACTTGTAGCTACAATAGAGCCATCTAATGCAACGGATACAATTGTAACCTGGGCATCAAGCTATCTGGTCGTGGCCAGGGTATCCCCAGATGGCTTTGTAGAGGCCATGAGCCCAGGTTCAGCTATTATTACGGTTACCACACAAGACGGAAAGCATACAGCCACATGTAGGGTTGATGTAACCGATGTAAGCACAGCTTACCCGAATTCATCAGAACGTAAAATCAGCATTTACCCAAATCCCTTCACGAATAAGACAGTTGTTGACTTTAGCGGCATTGATAATATTATCAGGCTGGAAGTTTTAACTATTAACGGACAGGTTGTTAAGCAGCTTAGTAAAAACGATCTTAAGGCATCATTCGTTGAACTGAATCTGGATATTCCTGGAAATATCTTTTTTGTCAGGATCAACACAGAAGAACATGTTTATATCAAAAAAATTATTCGAAACTAAAACCGTCAGCAAATGATGATCAGCAGTATAAATGATTGTACAACATTAAACAACGGACTTAAAATGCCCTGGCTGGGGTTTGGTGTATTTCAGGTAAAAGATGGGAATGAAGTGGAACGAGCAGTCAGGTGTGCCCTTGATATCGGATACCGCAGCATTGATACGGCAACTGTTTATGGCAATGAACGCGGTGTTGGGAAAGCGATAAGAGAGAGCGGCATCCCTCGAGAGGAAATCTTTTTAACCACCAAAGTGTGGAATAGTGATCAGCGCAAAAGGCGAACCTTGGCAGCATTTCAAGAAAGTCTGGAACGCCTGGAGACCGATTACGTTGATTTGTACCTGGTACATTGGCCCGTAGGGGGGTATTACCAGGAAACATGGAAGGTGATGGAAGAGATTTATCAAAGCGGCCGCGTTAAGTCCATTGGCGTCAGTAATTTTCTCGTTCATCATTTAGAGGATATTCTACATGATTGCCAGGTGGTTCCGAGTGCAAATCAGATCGAGTTACATCCGTATCTTGTACAACCCGAATTATCAAGGTTCTGCCAGAGCCACAAAATTCAGATGGAAGCCAGGAGTCCCTTAATGCAAGGACAGATTGTCTCTGTTCCAACTATTCAAAAAATAGCTAAAACATATAATAAGACCACGGCACAGATTGCCCTGCGCTGGAATTTGCAGCACGAGGTGGTTACGATTCCTAAATCAGTCAATCCCAACCGCATTAAAGAGAACACTCAAATTTTCGACTTCGAACTTTCGGAAGCAGATATGGATGCTTTGGATTCATTGGATCAGAGCAAGCATTTTGGACCGGATCCTGATAATTTCAGCTTTTAATATACTTAGTTAAAGAACACTAAAGCATCATTACCATGAATAGGATACAAACAACTCTTTTGTTGATTTCATTGCTTGTTTTGCAATCGTTAAGCTCATTTGGGCAAAACGTTTCCAACTCGGAGGAGGATTATCAGGGAATCAAACCTTATACCCTGAACCAATGGTACTGGCAATATAAGGGTGAACCCATTATCCTTCGCGGGGGAAGTAATGACGATAATCCGTTCCAGTGGAACGCAAAAGAGTTAATAAACGAGCTGGATCTGTTACAATCTGTGGGTGGAAACTACATCAGAAATACCATGTCTGACAGGGATGAAGGAGATGTGTACGCTTTTAAAAAGACGGGTAGCAACAAGTATGATCTTAATGGATGGAATGAAGCCTATTGGGACAGGCTTACTTTTTTTCTTGATGAGACCTCTAAAAGGAGCATTGTTGTTCAGTTAACCCTTTGGGACCACTTTGATATAAGTCATTCCAGTCGTTGGAATGTTCATCCATGGAATTCGGAAAATAACAAAAACATGGAACCAGGTACCTGGAAAGACTTTCACGATTTCTACTCAACAGTAGACAGAGATGCAAAGGATGAATTAGCCTACCAGCAAAAGTTTATTGATCAATTGTTCTCCATTTCTTTAGGCTATGATAATGTACTCTACAATATCAACAACGAAAGCAGTGAATCAGGTGATTGGGAGAACTATTGGGCGATCTATATAAAAGCTGCGGCTGAAAAAGCAGGAAAGAAAGTGTATGTAACCAACATGCAACTCTCAGCCTCCAATGCGGTAAGGCACGTAATGACCTACAATCAGATTTTTGATTTTGTTGATATCTCCCAGAACAACCAGGACTCCAAAGGGGGCAGAGGTAAGGCACACTGGGACAACCTGATGTTTCTTCGTGAAAAGGTGGCCTCAAATGGTCCTGTTCCCATGAACAATGTGAAAATTTACGGTGCCTCCGATGGAAGTACAAACTTCTCGGCCGGATCAGAAACGGAAGCGATTGACAGGTTCTGGCGTAACATTTTCGGTGGTTGCGCTTCTGCCCGTTTTCACCGCCCCTCAGTACCTAATAAACTCTGGGGGTCTGGATTGAATGAGCGTGTGCAGACCAACCTGAAAGCCATGGGGATGCTGCTTGAGAAGCTAAACATCGTAGCATGCAGTCCACACAACGATTTGCTCGTTTCCCGGGTTTCGGTACCCTCCATGATGGAAGCTTATGTGACAGCCAATATAGGCCATCAGTATGCGATCTATTTTCCTCAGGGACGTTATACCATTAACCTGGACCCCTGGGTGTATGTGGACAAACTTAGGGTGCAATGGCTTGATATTAATGACCTTGAGTGGTCGGAGCCGGAAATTGTCGATGTTAAATGGGAAGGGGGTAAAGGCGATTGGGGATTCCGTGGCCTGGTAGACCTGGAGACTCCCGGGAATCGTCCCTGTGTGGCATTTTTGGAAATTGTTGAAGTTCCTTAATTAAATGACCTTAGAATTCACTAACAAAAAAATAAAATCTGACATGTTGAAAACCATTAAATTTCTATTATTCATATCTCTGCTATTTGGTTCTTACGAACTTTTTGCGCAAAAAAACGAAGGCAAGCCAAGGGTTATCGTAATGACAGATGGCGAGGTAGATGATCACAGTTCCATGATTAGATTTTTGCTTTACACCTGTGATGTAGATGTGCTCGCAATCATTGAAACCAATTCAATGTTTCAAAAAACCGGGCATAGCAAGGAAGATTGGTATGAAAAACAGCTGGAGGCATATAAGCAAGTTTATCCCAACCTGATCAAACACAATCCCGACTATCCAAGCTACGAAAAATTGAAAAGTATCAGTTTCATTGGAGATGAGGACTATGAGCATTTGAAGGACTTACGTGAGCTCAGATGGGATCTGGTACCTGGTTATAAAATTACCTATTCCCCTGATAATTGGCCTGACACACCTGGTTCAGATAGGATTGTGGAAATATTATTGGAAAACAATCCCGATCCCGTTTACCTGCAAGCCTGGGGAGGCGGAAATACCGCTGCACGTGCATTTTATAAATTGAAAACAGAATATCCGGATCAATATGAGAGGGCGGTATCCAAAGCCGTTTTGTACAATATCTGGTATCAGGATGGTGCAGGTAACTATATTGAACAAGTTCATCCCAAAGTAACCATGCTTCATTGCGCCTCATTTGCAGGCACCTGGAATTATGGTAGTCAGAAGGATACTTATGATTTTATTGAAAACCAGGTAAAAAAGAATCATGGGCCACTGGGTAGTTTGTATCCACAGGATTATGTCAGTGAAGGGGACTCAACTGCATTCCTCTACTCAATCGGAAATGGTCTGAGAAATCATGAACATCCCACATATGGGGGCTGGGGTGGGCGATTTGAGAAGTTCGAGAAATTCGAAAATGTGTATGTTGATGCCGAAGATGATGGAGATGACAGGAAATCACTTAGAAGATGGATCGGTGATGCCAACAGAGATTTCGAGGCACGTATGGATTGGTGTGTAGCTGCAACTTACCAGCAGGCCAATCATGCTCCCATAGTTAAGGTGAAAGGCAAGAGAAACCTCACCATTAAAGGTGGTAAAGAAATAAAATTGGATGCCCGCGCTACTTCAGATCCTGATGGGGACAATATTCAATATAGCTGGTGGCAATATAAAGACGCTGGCACTTATGATGGATCGGTGGAGCTACAACATATCTCTTACAACCGGGTAAA
>PVMS01112322.1_pt1 | contig 13912 bp, 9 predicted proteins | sample 1853461 | NCBI WGS metagenome assembly PVMS01 (sample SAMN08582032, study PRJNA380276) | Marine sediment metagenome, whole genome shotgun sequencing project. | isolation source: ocean sediment barecode stripped | collected 2017 | reverse complement strand
TGACACCCGGGATCCGCGACGGTCGGCCAACCAAGCGGTCCAGAGGTCGGTGTTCTCGGGGAGCTCGTGTACCAGCACCTCACGCGGGGGTGACTCCGATCCGTACAACTGCTCGAGGAGCACCCCGATGAGCCCGGCGGTCGACAGGTCCTCGACGCGGTCGATGATCGTGGTCTTGCGCCCGGTGATCCGCCCCCGGCGAACGTTGAGCACCACGAGCGAGGTCTCGAGCTCGTCGCCGGCGACACCGATGACATCGAAGTTCTCCCGAGTCTCGCCCACCAGTGTTTGTCGCTCCATCGCGCGGCGCACCGCGCCGAGCTGATCCCGGATGCGGGCGGCGACCTCGTACTCCTGGATGGCAGCGGAACGAGACATCTGGTCGGAGAGCCGCGACGTGATGTCCTCCGTGTCCCCCGACAGGAACGCCGCCAAGCCGTCGACGTACCCGGAGTACTCCTCGGCGGTGACCTCCCCGACGCAGGGCCCCGAGCAGCGCTCGATGTGAAACAGGAGGCAAGGACGCCCCGACGCCTCGTGCCTCCCGAACTTGGCGTCGGTACAGGTCCGCAGCGGGAACGTGCGGAGGAGGAGATCGAGGGTCTGCCGGATCGCGTACGCATGAGCGAAGGGACCGAAGTACTGGACCCCTTTGCGGCGTTTGCCCCGCATGACCAGCGCCCGCGGCCACTCCTGGGAGCGGGTGATCGCCAGGTAGGGGAAGCTCTTGTCGTCCCGCAGCCGTATGTTGTAGCGCGGCTGGTGCTCGTGGATGAGCGAATACTCGACCATGATCGCCGCCACTTCGGTAGGTGTGACGATCCAATCGACGGTGTCCGCCGCATCCACCATCGCCCGCGTGCGCGGAGTGAGATCCGGCCCGAAGTAGTTGGCCAGACGTTTCCGGAGTGACTTGGCCTTGCCGACGTACAGGACCTCACCGTGCTCGTCCCGGAACAGGTACACACCGGGTCGGTCGGGGATCTCTGCTGGGGGTGGGCGACGGCGCATCGTTCGATGTTATCCCGACTCGCGGAGACCGGGCCCGTGCGGTTTCAACCGGCGGCGGGTCGCCGCGTCCAGGTGACCCCCAGGATCCTCGGGATCTGCTCCTGACCGGCGTAGCCCGGGTCCCGTGCGATCGCGTCTCGACTCAAGCCGCGTTCTTCGAGGCGTTCCAGGGACCAACCCGCGGCCGCGGCGGCGGTGAGCCACCGCGCCATCGACCGATGGTGGAACTGCACCGCGTGATCCCCCGCCGGTTCGACACTCGACCCGGTTCCGAAGTACTCACCCCACCGGAAGAGCACTTCACGGTCTTGATCCATGAAAGGGGCCGAGCCCGGAGCGGTGAACACGGGGTGGTTCACGATCACCGTGAGCGTTCCCCCGTCGCGGACCACCCGCGACGTCTCGGCGAGGAACCGGTCCAGGTCCACGATGAGATCGGCGACGTATACCGAGAACGCCGCATCGATCGACCCGTCACGGAGCCACCCCAGATCGGGGAGCCGGCATCGCACCACGGGGGCGCTCCGAGCAGCCCGTCCCAGGAGTGTTTCCGAAAGATCACATCCGAACGCCAGTGTGCCCGCGGTGCCGGCTCCGGCAGTTCGGGCGTTCGTCAGCCACCTGAGCCACTGTCCTTCACCGCAGCCCAGATCCGCGACGACCCCCTGCGGGCGCCCGAGAAGGATCTCGAGGAGGGCCCGGATGTCCTCCTCATAGAGTGGATCCGTCGCGACTTCCTCCGTCCACCAACCCGATATGGGGTCCCAGTTCTCAACCGGTTCCGTCATGGTCTCCGTCTCCCGGGGCGATGCGATCAGCCGGCGAGGACATCTCGTAGGAACTTGCCGGTGTACGACTGCGGCACGGCGGCCACGTCCTCCGGTGTCCCCTCGGCGACGATGAACCCTCCCCCGTCGCCCCCCTCCGGTCCGAGGTCGATGATCCAGTCCGCGGTCTTGACGACGTCGAGGTTGTGCTCGATCACGACCACCGTGTTCCCCGAGTCGACCAGACGCTGGAGCACGGTGAGCAGCTTGCGGATGTCGTCGAAATGGAGCCCGGTAGTCGGCTCGTCGAGGATGTACATCGTCCGCCCCGTCGCGCGCTTGCCCAGTTCGGCGGCGAGCTTCACCCGTTGGGCCTCGCCGCCCGAGAGGGTGGGTGCGGGCTGGCCGAGTCGGACGTAGCCGAGGCCGACGTCGTAGAGCGTCCCCAAGATCCGAGCGATCCGCGGCTGGTTCTCGAAGAAGTGGACCGCCTCTTCGATGGACATGGCGAGCACGTCGGCGATGTTGTGCCCCTTGAACGTGACCTCGAGCGTGTCGCGGTTGTACCGGAGCCCCTTGCACGTCTCGCACGGTATGTACACGTCGGGGAGGAAGTGCATCTCGATCTTGAGGTTGCCGTCTCCCTTACAGGTTTCGCATCTCCCGCCGGCGACATTGAACGAGAACCGCCCCGGCTTGTAGCCGCGCATCTTGGCATCCTGCGTCGCCGCGAACAGTTGCCGGATCGCGTCGAAGGCCTTGGTGTAGGTGACCGGGTTCGAGCGGGGCGTGCGCCCGATCGGGGACTGGTCGATGTTGATCACCTTGTCGACCCTGTCACCGCCCTCGATGCGACGGTGCTTGCCGGGCAACACGCGGGCCCCGTGGAGGTCGGCGTGGAGAGCCCGGGAGAGGATCTGTTGCACGAGCGACGACTTCCCGCTTCCCGAGACGCCGGTCACGGCAACCAGCTTGCCGAGCGGGAACGAGACGTCGATCTCTTTGAGGTTGTTCTCGGATGCCCCGACGATCGTGATGGTTGGGCCCTCGCCGATCCTGCGGGTTGCCGGCGTTTCGATGGCGCGGCGGCCGGCCAGGTAGTCACCCGTCAGCGATGCCGGTTCCTCCATGATGCGATCGAGGGTTCCCTCGGCGATGATCCGACCGCCGTGCTCTCCGGCGCCGGGACCGATGTCGACGATGTGATCGGCGGTTCGGATGGTCTCTTCGTCGTGCTCGACGACGATGAGGGTGTTGCCGAGATCCCGGAGTCGCAGCAGCGTCTCGATGAGTCTCTGATTGTCGCGCTGGTGCAGACCGATCGACGGCTCATCGAGGATGTAGAGCACACCGACGAGCCCCGATCCGATCTGGGTCGCGAGCCGGATCCGCTGTGCCTCTCCGCCGGCCAAGGTCGCCGCAGACCGCATGAGGGTGAGGTAGTCCAGTCCCACGTCGACGAGGAAATCGAGCCGGGCCCTGATCTCCTTCACCACCCGGCCGGCGATCTGTCGTTCGCGGTCGGTCAGTTCCAGGGTCTCCAGCGCCTCGGCCGCGTCACGCAATGACATCGTGGACAGGTCGGTGATGGTCCGTCCACCGACGATGACCGCGAGCGAGACGGGGTTGAGGCGGCCGCCCTTGCACGTCACACAAGGCACCTCGCGCATGTACTGCCGGTAGCTCTCGCGGGCGCCGTCGCTCTCGGCGTCGGCGTATCGGCGCTCGAGCCACGGGATCGCGCCTTCGTAGGTCGCGTCGTAGCGGCGGGTACGACCGAACCGGTTCTCGTAGCTGATGGTGTAGGCCCGGTCGCCGCCACCGGTCAAGATCAACTCCCGCTGTGGCCCGGTGAGCGATCGCCACGGGACATCGGTGTCGATGCCCTCGGCGGCTGCGACCGCTCCGATCAAACGCTGGTAGTAGGTCGTCCGATGACGGCCGCGCCAGGGCGCGACGGCGCCCTCCGCGAGGCTGCGGTCGGGCTGTGGCACGACCAGGTCCGCGTCCACCTGGTAACGGGTGCCGATGCCGGAACAGTCCACGCATGCTCCGTACGGGCTGTTGAACGAGAAATTGCGAGGTTGCAGTTCCTCGAAGGAGAGCCCGCACTCGGGGCACGCGAAGTGCTGACTGAACGACAACATCGGGCCATCGATGATGTCGATGTGAGCGACACCGTCGGCGAGGCGCAGCGCCGTCTCCAGCGAATCGCTCAGCCGCCGTTCGATCCCCTCTTTTCGCACCAGTCGGTCGATGACGACCTCGATCGTGTGCTGGAAGTAGCGATCCAGCTTGATGTCATCGGTGAGTTCACGGACCTCGCCGTCGATTCGGGCACGACTGAACCCGTCCTTGGCCAAGTCCTTCAGGAACGTCTCGTACTCGCCCTTGCGACCGCGCACGACCGGAGCCAACACCTGGAAGCTGGTCCCCTCGTCGAGTTCGAGGATCCGATCCACGATCTGCTGCGGGGTCTGGCGGGCGACGACGCTCCCGTCGTTGGGGCAATGCGGTGTGCCGACCCTGGCGTAGAGCAATCGGAGGTAGTCGTGGATCTCGGTGACGGTCCCCACCGTGGAACGAGGGTTCCGGCTCGCCGTCTTCTGGTCGATGGAGATCGCCGGGGAGAGACCTTCGATGAAGTCGACGTCCGGTTTGTCCATCTGCCCGAGGAACTGACGGGCGTACGACGAGAGACTCTCGACGTACCGGCGCTGACCCTCGGCGTAGATCGTGTCGAACGCCAACGACGACTTCCCCGATCCGGAGAGGCCCGTGAACACGATCAGTTGCTCGCGAGGCAGTTCCAGGTCCAGGTTCTTCAGGTTGTGTTCGCGAGCACCCTTGATCAGGATCGTGTCGCTTGCCACCGTCGCCGCCTTCGATCGATCGCGCCTCCCGATGACGCTCTTCCCGCCTTCGCCACCGGCCGTGGGAGTGTACCGAGGGCCTGTGACGAGAACGACGCCCATCGGACTCATCTGACGCCGTCGCTGATCTCCTTCAGCTCACGTTTGAGGTCGTTGATCTCGTCGCGGAGCCGCGCCGCGTATTCGAACCGGAGCTCCGTGGCCGCTTCGTGCATCTCCTCCTCGAGGCTCTGGATGAGCCGACGCAGATCGGGTTGCGTGAGATCGAGAGGTTCGCGCCGTCGGAGCTCCCGGGCCCGTCGATCACCCGTCGGAGCGCTGCCCGACTGGACGAGTTCCAGGATGTCGGAAACCTTCTTCCGGATCGTCTGCGGATCGATGTCGTTGGCCTCGTTGTATTCGATCTGGCGCATTCGGCGCCGGTTCGTCTCATTGAGGGCGCGCTGCATCGAGTCGGTGACGTTGTCGGCGTACATGATCACGGAGCCATCGACGTTGCGAGCGGCGCGACCGATCGTCTGAACGAGGCTGGTCTCGGAACGGAGGAATCCCTCCTTGTCGGCGTCGAGGATCGCCACGAGGGAGACCTCCGGGAGATCGAGGCCCTCGCGAAGCAGATTGACCCCGATCAACACGTCGTACTCCCCCAATCGGAGATCGCGGAGGATCTGCACCCGTTCCAACGTATCGATGTCGCTATGCAGGTAGCGGGCCTTCAATCCGAGCTCGAGGAGATACCCCGCGAGATCCTCCGCCATCTTCTTCGTGATCGTGGTCACGAGGACCCGTTGATCGGCCTCGGCCCGTCGCCGCACCTCCTCGATGAGGTCGTCGATCTGGCCCTTCGTCGGTCGTACGACGACCTCGGGATCGACGAGCCCGGTCGGCCGGATGATCTGTTCGACGACCTGGGCCGACTCGCGGATCTCCCAGGCCGACGGCGTCGCGGAGAGCAGGATCGCCTGTTTCGTCCGCCCGTACCACTCCTCGAAGGTGAGCGGCCGGTTGTCCATCGCCGACGGCAGCCGGAAACCGTGTTCGACGAGCACATCCTTCCGGCTCCGATCGCCCGCGTACTGGCCATGGATCTGGGGAATGGCGACGTGGCTCTCATCGATCACCGTGAGATAGTCGTCGGGGAAATAGTCGAGGAGCGTGTACGGCGGTTCGCCCGGCTCCCGGCCGTCGAGGTACCGGGAGTAGTTCTCGATCCCCGAACAGAAACCGACCTCGCGCATCATCTCCATGTCGTAGGCGGTCCGCATCCGGAGCCGCTGTGCCTCGAGCAACTTGCCGCTCTGTTCGAGGCGGGCCAACTGGAGATGCATCTCCTCCTCGATACCACCAAGGGCACGCTCCATCCGATCGCGGGACGTCACGTAGTGACTGGCCGGATACACCCAGAGTTCGTTCATCTCGTCGATCACTTCACCGGTGATCGGGTTCATCTGGAGGATGCGCTCGATCTCGTCCCCCCAGTACTCGACCCGGAAGATCGACTCCTCGTACGACGGGAAGATCTCGAGGGTGTCGCCCTTGACCCGGAACTTGCCCCGGATGAGGTTCACCTCGTTGCGTTCGTACTGGATATCGACGAGACGTTCGATCGCGTGACCGAGCGGGTACTCGACGCCGCGCACGAGGCGAAGGAGCTGACCTTCGTACTGCTCGGGCGAGCCGAGCCCGTAGATCGCCGATACGGACGCGACGATGATCACATCGCGCCGGGTGAGCAGAGCCGCCGTGGCCGAGTGACGGAGACGGTCGATCTCGTCGTTGACCGTCGATTCCTTCTCGATGTAGGTGTCGGTCTGCGGGAGGTAGGCCTCGGGCTGGTAGTAGTCGTAGTAGCTGACGAAGTACTCGACGCGGTTCTCGGGAAAGAACTGTCGGTACTCGTTGGCCAGTTGCGCGCCCAGCGCCTTGTTGGGTGCGAGGATCAGCGCCGGACGCTGGATCTCCTCGATGAGCCAGGCGATCGTCGCCGACTTCCCCGAACCGGTGATGCCGAGCAACGTCTGGAACCGGTCTCCACGTCTCACGCCGGCGGCGAGCCGGGCGATCGCCTCCCGCTGGTCGCCTGCGGGGGCGAAATCGGAGTGGACGGTGAACGGATGCATGACGACATGCAACCTACCGCGTGGCTGTGACAAGAACTGAGGGATCGGGATCCCTTCGCTCGAGCTCCTCGCTCGCGGAACGCTACGTCGCTACCTACCCGCGCCGGTGAGGTCGCGCCACAGGTCATCCACCATCGGGGTCAGCTCTTCGTGCGATCCGGCGTTCACGAGCACGCGATCGGCCCAGGCAAGCCATTCGGAGCGACTCGGCTGTGCTTGCATGCGACGGCGGGTGTCGGCCGGATCTCCGCCCCGCGCGGTGACCCTTTCGACCCGCAGATCCGCCGGGGCGTCCACGAACACACGGACCCAGGTGTCACCACCGATCGCCATGATGATCGGAACCTCCACGACCACGGGAGCCGTGCCGGCGGCATCCACCAGGGCTCGGACCCGGGCGACGATCGCCGGGTGGCTGATGCCTTCGAGCTCGACGAGTGCGTCGGCTTCGCCGAAGACGATCGAGGCCAGACGAGCGCGGTCGATCCTGCCATCGACGACCACCTGCGGCCACCGCTCGGCCACAGCGTCGAACGCTTCGGCACCCGGCTCGAGCACGCTGCGACCGAGACGGTCGGCGTCGATGACCAGGGCACCGTGTTTCGCGAGGAGCGACGCAACCGCGCTCTTCCCCGAACCGATGCCCCCGGCCAGCAGGATCCGCAGCGACGATCCTGTGATGCAAGAGTCGGGCATGGAACGGCCGATCTCAGCCGCGGCCGATGCCCCGTTCCTTGAGTTCTTCGAGAATGGCCTCGAGGGACGAATCTGCGCTGAAGGATGGCTGATCGGCGTCCTCCTCGCGCTGGAACTCCTGGCGGCGCGGCTGTTTGCCGGCGGGTTTGCGCTCGCCCCACGACGAGCGCTCTTCCCACTCGGGAAGCGCCTGCTTGATCGACAGGCTCACTCGGCGGCGATCCCCGTCGATCTCGGTGACCTTCACCCGGACCGGTGCCCCGATGGTCAACTCCAACTCGGGGCTCTCGACGTGGTGCATCGCGATCTCGGACACGTGAACGAGGCCTTCGACACCCTCACCCACCGAGACGAAGGCACCGAACGGCACGGTCTTGGTGACGGTTCCGTCGAGGATCGCTCCGACCTCGACCTCGGATGCGAACTTCTCCCAGGGATCTTGCATCGTCTGCCTGATCGAGAGGGATATCCGCTCGCGTTCGTGATCGACCTCGAGAACCCGGACGGTCACCTTGTCGCCGACGCCGACGACTTCGCCGGGGTGGTTCACATGCTGCCACGAAAGTTCTGAAACGTGGACGAGCCCGTCCATGCCGCCGAGGTCGACGAAAGCACCGAAGTTCACGACGGAGGAAACCGTTCCTTCCCGCTTGTCGCCCGGCTTCAGGCCTTCCAGGAAAGCGTGGCGTTGCTCTGCCTGTTCTTCTTCGAGGTAGGCGCGTCGGGACAGGACCACGTTGTTGCGGTTCCGGTCGAGTTCGATGACCTTCGCCTCGATGGTCTCGCCGACGAAAGGCTGGAGGTCGCGAACGCGCCGCAGATCCACCAAGGATGCCGGAAGGAACCCGCGGAGACCGATGTCCACGATCAATCCGCCCTTCACGACCTCGATGACGGGGCCGCTGACCGTGCCGCTTTCGGACATGATCTTCGCGATCCGCCCCCAGGCCCGCTCGTACATCGCGCGCTTCTTGGAGAGGACGAGACGCCCCTGGTCATCTTCCTTCTGAAGGACGAGCGCCTCGATATCGTCACCGATGGCAACGATCTCGGACGGTGCCGCTGCGTTCCGGATCGAGAGCTCTTTGCCCGGGATGACACCCTCGGACTTGTAGCCGATGTCGACGAACACCTCGTCGGGATCGACCCGGACCACGGTGCCGGCGACGATGTCGCCTTCCTTGAATTCGAAAACCGTCATCTCGACGGCGGCGGCAAAGTCCTCGGCGGAAAGGTCGTCTGCGATGTCGCCGATGTCCTTCGGCGCTGTGATCGCTGGGCGCTCGCCCCGGCTCAGGATGCGGGCGACGTCGGCAGGGATGCCGTCGGCCTCTGCAACCTCGGCCTCTGCAACCTCCGTCACCGCAGCATCGGCAACGACCGCTTCGACAACGGCCTCTTCGACCGCTTCTTCCGCAACCGCTTCGGCCACCACCGCCTCGACGACCGCCTCCTCGGCAACCGCTTCGGCCACAGCGGCCTCAACGACCGCTTCCTCGGCGATCTCTTCCGCGATGTCGGCCTCGACGATCGCTTCGGCCACGAAGGCCGCGGAGACGTCCTCTCCTTCGGCAGCTTCGATCAAGATCTCTTCGGCAACGGCCTCAGCCACGACCGCCTCGCCAACGGCCTCCTCAGCAACAGCCTCAGCCACGACCGCCTCGCCAACGGCCTCCTCAGCAACAGCCTCAGCCACGACCGCCTCGGTCACGGCCTCTTCAGCGACAGTCTCGGTGATGACCGCCTCGGTCAGGGTGGACACCGCGTCCGACCCGTCGATCTTCTCGTCGCCTGCGTCGGCGAATTCGTTGTCGTTCTCGATGGACATGGAAAAGGGTCTACTCCTCGGGTACTGGGTCTCCTCACAGCGCGGCACAGCTCGGCTGAAGGCCACCGAATGCTACCCCGTTACGGGGCAATGGGGCAAGGTGGTCGTCGGAGCGTCCCGCCCGGCTCCCCCGATCAGCTCTTGCACTCGGCGAGGTTGGCTCCCGTTGCCGTGTCGACCTCGAGGGGAACGCGCAGATCGACGATACCCTCCATGACGCCTTTCGTCACCGCCGCAGTGGCGTCGAGTTCGTCATCGGGGACTTCGAGGACGAGTTCGTCGTGGATCTGAAGCAGCATCCGAGCCGACAGCCGGCGTTCGCTCAACTCCCGATCCAACTCGATCATGGCCTTCTTGATGATGTCGGCCGCGGCACCCTGGATCGGAGCGTTCAACGCCATGCGCTCCCCCATCTGTCGATCGCGGAAGTTCCCACTCGAAAGCTCCGGCAGGTAGCGGCGGCGTCCGAGCAGCGTCGTCGTGTATCCGTCGGCTCGGGCTTGCTCGACGATGCCGTGCATGAAGGCTTTCACGTGGGGGAACTGCGCGAAGTAGGCATCGATGAGCTCCTGCGCGTCGCCTCTGTCGATCTCGAGACGCTGAGCCAGGCCGTACGCTTCCATGCCGTACAGCAGCCCGAAGTTGATCATCTTCGCCCTCCGCCGCTGGTCCGGCGTCACCGCGGCGGCATCGATCCCGGCCACTCTCGCTGCGGTCGCGGTGTGGATGTCCAAGCCCTTCGCGAACGCTTCGACGAGCCCGAGATCCTCGGACATGTGCGCGAGGATCCGCAGTTCGATCTGCGAGTAGTCCGCGACAAGGAACCGATGACCGGGCGCAGCCACGAACGCCTTGCGAATGGCCCTCCCCTCCTCGGAGCGCACCGGGATGTTCTGCAGGTTCGGCTGCTCCTGCGACAGCCGGCCCGTCGCCGCACCCATCTGGTTGAACCGGCCCCGAACCCGCCCGTCGGCTTCGATCAGCTTCGCCAACGCATCCACGTAGGTCGAGCGCAGCTTCTCCAGTTCCCGGTAGGCCAGGAGCTTCCCGACAACCGGGTGTTCCGGTCTCAGTTTCTCGAGCACGGACGCGTCGGTCGACGGTGCGCCCTTGGGCGTCTTCTTCACCACCGGCAGTCCGAGGCGTTCGAAGAGGACCTCGCGGAGTTGCAGCGTGGAATTGACGTTGAACGTTCCGCCCGCGGCTTCGTGGATCGCCACCTCGAGATCGGCGATCCTCCGCCGGAGGTCCTCGCCGAGGTCTTCGAGGAACTCGCGGTCGACGCCGATGCCTGCGATCTCCATGTCGGCCAGGATCGGGATGAGCGGTAGCTCGATCTCGTCGAGGAGATCCGCGCCGCCGCGTGCCTCGACCTGTTCACGGAGGGGATCGACGAGACCCTGTACCGCCATCGCCCGCCGGGCCGCGGCCTCGAGGTCCGGACCCCCCTCGAAATCGAACGCCCCCTGCGCGGCTCCACGCTCTCCGTCACCGACGGGTTCAACAGCGAGCCCGAGCTCGCGATAGGCCAGCTCCCCGAGATCCGCCGTTCGCTGTGCTGGATTGACGACGTACGCGGCGATCGCGGTGTCGAAAGCCACCGACACCTCGAACCCCATCTCGGCGAGCGCACGCACGACCGGCTTCGCATCGTGTGCGACGATCTTTGTTCCTTCGGCGAATACGGCGTCGAAACGTTCTGCGGGCACGAACACCGCCGGATCGCCGGCAACGACCACCCCGAGGAGAGCGTCGTCTTCCCATACCCCTTCGAGGACGAGCGAGCCGGCCGGTGCCAGGTCGTCGAGGTCGGTCTCCGGCGTGAACGTGGTCACTTCGACGTCGATATCGGCGGCCTCGGAGCCCTCGACCGCGCCGAGGTCGGAAAGACGGTCCCACAGGAGCCTGAAGGCGAGGGCGTCGAACACCGCCCGCACCCGATCCCGGTCGAAGTCCTGAAGGGTGAACCCGGAGGGGGCGGGGGTTCCTCCGAAACCTTCGATCGGGACGTCACGAACGAGGGTCATCAGCTCGCGGTTCAACATCACCTGCTCGTGGCTCGCAGCCAGATTGTCGCGCAGTTTCGGAGTCAGGTCGTCGAGGTGGTCGTAGAGATCTTCGAGGTCCCTGTGGGTCGAGATGAGTTTGGCTGCGGTCTTCTCCCCGACACCGGTGACTCCGGGGAGGTTGTCGGATTTGTCCCCACGCAACGCGGCGTATTCGACGTACCGATCGGGAGGTACGCCGTACCGCTGCTCGATCCAGGCGCGGTCGGCCCGCACGATGTCGGATATGCCGCGAATCGTGTACACCACCGTCACACCTTCGTCGACGAGTTGGAACGCGTCCCGGTCGCCGGTGACGACGATCACCTCGTTCCCTTCGGCGGTCGCCTCCGTCGCCAGTGTTGCGATCACATCGTCGGCCTCGAACCCAGGCGACGCGACCTGCGCGATCTCCATGGCTTCGAGGACCTCGTGCATGAGCGGTAGCTGGCTCCGGAACAGGTCCGGGGCCGACTCTCGCTGCGCCTTGTACTCGGCGAACCTCTCGCTGCGGAACGTCGGTCCTTTGAGATCCCAGGCAACCGCCAACGCGTCGGGGCGCTCGTCACCGAGCAGCTTGATGAGCATCGACGTGAAGCCGTACACCGCGTTCGTGACCTGACCGGCCGGAGTGGCCAGGTCGGCGGGCAGGGCGTAGAAGGCCCGGTAGGCGAGGCTGTGACCGTCGAGGAGGGCGAGTTTGGCCATGGACCGCAGGCTACCCGGTACCGGCGCGAGCCGGTTCTGGCGGACAATCCAGCACGATCGTGCTCAGATGTCCGCAAGAACCCGCTACAGCTGGTCGAGGTAGTCATCGCGTCGCCGTTCCAGCCGTTCCCGGCTCGCGCGGAGCTCTGCGACGTGGGTCTCCAGGCGGACCACGTCGGCCGCGGTCTGGCGAGCCGCCGCTCGGTCGAAGGGATCTCCATCGATCGCATCGAGACGGGCATCGTCGTCGATGTCCCTGAGTTCCATGAGCTCTGCGATCGCCCGCTCCTCATCGCGACGAAGTGCGTCGATCTCGTCGTTCAACCGGAAGATGCGCTCGGTTTGCTTGCTCATGGCACCAGAAACTAATCGAACGAGGCCTAACATCGCGCTCCCGGCCGGGATGGCGGAATGGAAGACGCGGCGGACTCAAAATCCGCTGCCCGCAAGGGCGTGGGGGTTCGAATCCCCCTCCCGGTACCGATACTCACAAACGTTTCCCGAGAATCTCTCACACCTCGATCGGCAGTGTCAGAACGTAGATGACCGTTCCCAGGAGGATGACAGCAGCGATGCCGAGAGCAGCGGTCTTGTACCTCTGCTTCGTCAGCTTGCTGGACATCGCAGCGAAGAACAGAGCAGCGGCGAAGATCACTGCAGACACGACGTAGTTGTCGGAGGTCTGGTTGGCCTCCCCTGCTTCCGATGATTTTTGCTCGGCCACAGCGAGAAGTGCTTCGGCCTCGTCGGCCGCTGCGAGCTGATACTCCGGCATCTGGAACGGCACGGGCGGAGCATCGGGATCCTCGAAGGGGCTGGTAGCGAGCCAAGCCTGAACCGCGGGTTTGAACTCGTCACGAAACCGCTCGAAGATGAACCCAGACAGCGTGTCGGGCGTGGGAACGTAGTCCGCCGAGTCCTCCGGGGCATCGATGTACCCGCTATCGATGTCGGCGACCACAGCGTTGAGCCAGCTGAGGAAAGTGGTGACATCGACGGATGACAGCTGGCCGCTGAGGGTTGAGAACCGAACCGACTCGGTTCGCGCGGCCCCGGCCTGGCTGAAGTTCGTCGCCTGCACTCCGCCCCACTTGGCCGACTGGAAGCCAGCCCAGGCTATTGCGATGGCGGCAACGGCCAACAGGATGGTGGCGACGAGCTCGAACGTGTCCCGACCGCTGCCCGAATCGTCGGTGGCCGATCCGCCCTCGGCAACCGCGGTGGCCGCGGGGTCGCCGGTTCCGCCACCGCCGGCATCGTTCCCATCTGCGGCTCCGCGATCGTTGTCGTCGGTCACTGTGACTCCTCACTGGAAATACGCTCCGATCGTCAGACTACGCACACGGCGGATCCGGCCTCAACCGGAAGCTTCACAGTTTCTGTCGTGGGGTGTTGGTACGGTACGAACATATGTTCGATACTGTTGATCTCCATCCCTCCGATCCGGTCGCCGGCATCTCTGCCGGAGTCGATGGCCTGCGTGGCGAGGATCGGGATCATTGGCCCGCCCCAGCGTTGTCGGACCGTCTGGTGGAACTGTTGGAAGCCCAGGAACGCCTCGCCGCCGAGGTGACCCGCCTCTGCGGGGAGTGGGACCGGAGACGGGCCTGGGAAGCCGACGGGGCGCTCTCCGCGGTGTCGTGGCTGGCGTACCGAGCCCCGATCTCACGCCCCGAGGCCCGCCGGCTCGTCCAGGGCGCCCGGATGGTCACCGATCATCCCGACCTCGGAACCGCCCTGGCCGCCGGGGAGATCACCACCGGCCACCTCGAAGCCTTGAACCGGGCCGCCACCCCGCGGCGTCGGCATCTAGTTTCGGAGCATCTCGATACGTTGCTCGGAGCCGCCGCCGCGCTCTCGATCG
>PVMS01169748.1_pt1 | contig 13917 bp, 7 predicted proteins | sample 1853461 | NCBI WGS metagenome assembly PVMS01 (sample SAMN08582032, study PRJNA380276) | Marine sediment metagenome, whole genome shotgun sequencing project. | isolation source: ocean sediment barecode stripped | collected 2017 | reverse complement strand
TTGTTATTGAGTCATTTAACGATGTAAACTTCCAATCAATAATTAATGACATTCCATTAACATGTAAATTTTCATACAAAATAAATAAAAAAGACCCTTATTCATTTTTAAATGAAAATTTACATGTTAATGGAATGTCATTAATTATTGATTGGAAGTTTACATCGTTAAATGACTCAATAACAAGTGTAATTGCCGGTATAAAAGAAAAAGAAAAATCTATCTATAACAGACTTTCAGCCCCTTTTTCAAATACCACTTTTAAGAAAACTGCAATAAAAGTGATAGGAGATTTTAAAGAAGGAATTGAATATCAATTAAAAGAGAAATTTAGAGTAAAATATGTTGGAATAGATACTATTCCTGAATTAACCTATGCATATGTTGAACTAAAAAATATAGATATGCGAAATAGGCTGAACAAATGATGAAAAACAATTCTCTACTTTTAACTTTTTTAAATGAACATGATCTTAAAGGTGGAAAATTTGCATTTCTGATAATTGATAAATGGAACCTAAATAATAATACTATAGATTTTCGATATTGTTTCCCCATTAAACAATTAGATACAATACCTTTTCACAAGGATATAAAATTTGGTAAACAAACCTCTAAAAAAGCTTTAAAAGCTATTTATAATGGGAATTATATTACTTCAGATAGAGGATGGTTTGCATTGCACGAATATGCAAAAAGGCACAATATAAATGTTAAAAATAAACCACTGGAAATATATTATGATAATCCATTTAATGGAGGAGAAGATCTAAAATGGAAAACCGAGGTCTATTTACCAATTAATTAAGTTTCTTTTTCAAGTTTAAAAATAAATCCTTGATTATGAATGTTTTCAATTTTTATAGAAGGATCCCTATTTAAATATTTTCTTAAGCGAGAAATAAAAACATTTAAACTTTTTCTATTAAAATAATCATATTTTCCCCAAATACTATTCAAAATATCTTTATGAGTACAAATTTTATTTTGTTTGGAAACCAATAAATGAAGTAACTTATTTTCTCTTACCGTTAACTGAATTACCTGGTCTTTATAAATTAATTGCATATTATCTGTGTTATACAGGTAATTACCGAGTATAAATTCGTTCTTATTATTTTCAAGAAATAAATTTTTATTTGCTAATGTATTTAAAAGTGTATGAATCCTTACAACTAATTCTTCTTCATCAATAGGTTTTTTCAAATAATCTACAGCCCCCAGAGAAAAACCTTTTAAAACATCTACTTTTAATGAACGGGCAGTTAGAAAAATAAAGGGAGTTTCTTGAAATTGAAGCTTAATTTTACTCGCTAAAGTAAAACCATCCATTTCCGGCATCATTATATCCAATATTATTAGATCAAAATTACTTTTCTGTAATGTTTCTAACGCTGACATTCCATTTTTTTCCCATATAATGTCAAAGCCTTTAATCTTCAGGTATTCTGTTAGTAAATATCCCAAAGATTCGTCGTCTTCTACCAATAATATTTTTTTTCTGTCTTCCATTTTTATTTAAAGGCAAGGTAATAATAAATTCTGAACCTTGTCCTAAAGAACTTTCTACTTTAATGTTCCCTTTATGAAGTTTAACGATCCTTTTAACATAATGCAAACCCAATCCATAACCTTTAACATTATGCACATCTCCTGATGTTACCCTGAAAAATTTATCAAATATTTTACTTTTGTGATCTTCGGAAATTCCTATACCATTATCCTTAATTTTGAGTACTAATTTCCCTTTATCTTTATATACATGTAATATAATTTTTGCGTTTTTTTTTGAATATTTTCTCGCATTTTCCAAAAGGCTGCTAATAGCATTCTCTAAATGAGATGGTTCACAATTAAGTATATATTTATCGCCCTCAATTTGGGCTATGAAATTAATATTTTCTGTTTTCTCTAATTGCTCAAATTCTGTTGCTATTTTCAAAATTACGGGTTTAAAATCTATCACGGATTTTTTAACAATACTTTTTTTATTTTCTATAGTTGCGAGCTCCAAGACCTTATCAATTTGTTTTTTTAGCTTATCAATTTGATTTCGAATAATTTTTACGAATTCCTTTTCATCATCTTTAACCCTATCCTGTAAAATTTTTGATGCCACTCCAATTGAAAAAACCGGAGTTTTTAGTTCATGCGTAAGATTATTAATAAACTCGTTCGTGGTAGTTATTAATTTTCGCTGCAAATAAAGGGATTTGAGTTCCCAAATTATTATAAATATTATTGCTATTATAAAAACTAAACTAGGAATGGTTAATCCGTTCAACTGAAATAAAAAATATTTAGTTAAATTATTGAACTTTAATTCTAAAACAAGTCTTTTACCCACTAATTCAGGCAAATATCCATTAAGCTGTAAAGTATATTTTAATAAATTGTCTTCATTTTTAATAGCTTGTGGGAATTTTAAATAAGCGGTTGAATCTTTGGTGTAAAGTACGTAAGTAAAATCAGTTTTAATACCATGTTGCAGCAATTTATCATTTAAATAATCATTCATAAAATATCTTGAAGCATCTTGCATACTATCAAGGCTTAGCTTAAAATAAGAATCGTCTTTCGTCAGAGCTTTTCCAACTAAAAAAGTCAACTCATTGGAAAACTTAAGCTCTTCTTTAATATCATGAACTGCCAAGCCTATTTTTTGATTAAACTGAACTTTTGCCAGATTTAAACCGATGCGCAAAAATTGATATTGGACTATGGCCAGTCCAATTATAGAAATAATAAATATAATTATGTATAATTTTTTAAAATTCATTTACCATTAAAATCTTGAATAAGCACTTACTATGTTTTGCTTTCAACTTTTTATGATTCTTTTTATACTATCATTAACCAAAACTAATGACGTACTCTTGCAGATTGTGAAAACATTTATTTATTCCTGATAAAATTAGTATTTAATAGAGTGAAAAGCTAACTTTTAAAGTTATCTTTTTTTTTGATCAGATAACAGTAACTTTATTTATGAATTGTACACCGGTAGAAGTGTAGTTTGAGAAAGAACAACAAAAATTAAAACAAAGTAAATTGACTAATAACAGCACATTAAATTCAAAAAAACAGTCTCGGAAAAATCAATTGACTTTGTGAACACAGTCTCTTATTTTTTAACCTGAAAAATTCAAATTAAGCTGAAAACATACATTTTTATGAAAAAAAAGACAATCTCAATTATTGGTGTCATATTTATTGGTGGAATGCTTTGGTACTTGTTGTCAAGCCAAATAATTATTTAGCTACGTTTAAAGTAAAAACATTTGCGGACACTATCAATCAAACTATAAAAACCTGGAATAAATCGTTGGAAAACGGTGTAATCATAGATCAGGAAGATATCAATCATTTAAAACAGCAAATTACATTCAATCATTCCGTTTACTCCTATAAATGGAAGATAATATCCATTAATGATTCCATTTCTAAAGTAAAAATCTATATCAGCGATGTTGATCATAGCTTAAAAAATAATATAACAATAGAGCACAAACCCTTTGAAATATTTTATAATAACCCGAACCTTGGTGGTAATGATCTAGTCTGGAAAGCTGAGATATTCATGCCGATTATTCAAAACGAGCTATAGGTCTTTATTGATTTCATAAATCAGTGTTTTGCTATTATTCACAACGACTAATAAATATTCTGTTTTATTAATGGTTATGATATTTAAATGTTTTACTTCTTTGTTGCCAAAATTAATACCCAATTCTATTCCGGATAATACATGTCCCCCATGCTGTATAACATAACCTACATTCTCATCAAATTTACCATTGTAAGGAGGAGTCCCAAAGAAATTACCCGCTAATAAAACCTCCTCCACTCCGTCTTTATTAAAATCACTTTTCAAAAAACAAGTAATTGGGGCCCATTGCAACTCCTCTTTAAAAGGCTTAAATAAGAACTTCCCATTATTATTTTCTAAATAACCTGAACTTAAGTTTGTAACAGTTCGTAATTTTGCATTTCTCAAAAAGGATTTATCAAATATTTGTTCAAATGATTTTCCTGCAAATTCTTCATAGGAGTTAAATTTAGATTTAATCATTTCGCTAAAAACATTTTCTAATTCATCTTTGTCATTAATGCTATAATACACATTATTTTTAGCAAAACTAATCAGAGTTTCCGTTTTACCATTTCCCTCAAAATCGCCAACATATATTTTTAAAGGAAACTTTTTTGAAGCATTAAACTTAGTATTTAAGCCCCAGTTTCCTATTAAATAATCAGTATCACCGTCATCATCAATATCGAAAGGACAAATAGCCTGCCAAAGACCTGTATTATCAGTTTGCGCTACGTGCTTAGTAACGTTTTTAAATTTCCCATTTTCATTTTTAAAAAATTGGGGAGACATCCATTCGCCAACTACGATTAAATCGTCTTGTCCATCTTTGTTGAAATCTGTAAATATGGCATCTGTCACCATTCCTATTGAATCTGTTAAAACACTTTTGGAAATGTTAAATTTCCCCTTACCATCATTTTGTAAAAGATATGATTTAGGCAATTTACCAAATTCAAGGGCCACTACTCTCCCACCAATAAACATATCAATATCACCATCTTGATCTATATCACTCGTTCTTACAAACGCTCCATTTTCATAATATACAGGTATTGCATTCAATGCTTTTGAAAATTTGCCATTACCATCATTAACATATAATCTGTCTCTTAAAGGTTCTGATTTTTTATAAAACTGACCTCCTCCGGAGACAAGCATTAAATCAAGATCACCATCATTATCAGCATCAAAAAAACTTGCATCGACATCTTCAGAAATAGCATCTTTATCAAAAACGGAAGATTTAATTAATTGAATATTAGTACTGTTTTGTAAATATAATTTAGCTTGAACGCGAGATGAACCACCAATAAATATATCCTTTTTACCATCATTATTTATATCTGCTACGGCGAAAGCCGGACCTTGTGTTGAAACTTTATAAGGAATTAGCGGTTGTATTTCAAATTCTGAAAATTTATTTTCAACATGGCTTATATTTAAAAAACTTGTGTCTTTAATTTTTTTAAACCAAGGTTTTCTGTTTTTAAATAAGGTGGTATAATTAACAGCTTGTCTTTTAATAGCCGGTTTTATTACTAATGTTTGATTTGTTTTTACTTTTTTAATAATTTGTGAGGTGTTATCCGGCCAAATTATTAAGAGTGAATCAATTTTTTTAGCTCCGGCAAAACCGAAATGCACAATAGGTTCTACAGATGATTGAAACCCTCGTGTGGAATACAATTGTCTATACTGTATTTTAGACTTGTTATAAGCAATAACTTTGGTTCCCAGTGCAAATTTATTTTTGGTAGCCGTAACAAAACTAAGTTTTAAGTAGGTGTTATTTTTTGAATTATTTTTAAGAATGCTAGGTTTTGCGTTATAATTGTTAATTATTAAATCCAAATCACCATCATTGTCCAAATCAGAATAAGCTGCTCCGCTAGATTCTGTGGGGATATTTTTGTACCAAACTCCAGATTTATCTTCAAATTTCAAATTATTATTTCCTTTGAAAAAATAATTATGTATTGCACCTTCAGGCATCAATTCTAAAGCCTTTTGATCAAATAATCTTGAAGTATTAATTTTTTTCTTAGTAGCCAAATCAGTAAAAACCTCTAAATAATCTAAATCGTTTAAACGTCTATAGATTCCATTTGTAACAAAAAGGTCTAATTCCCCGTCTTGATTATAATCTGCTAACAACGGCGCCCAACTCCAATCAGTAGCTTCAATACCACTAAAAAGAGCTATTTCTATAAAATATTCGCCTCTTTGGTTAATTTGCAACATATTTCGGGCGAATTGAGAATAATAGCCCATTCTTTCTCTGATTTTGTGATATTTTATATCGTTATCGCTTGTTGTTGATTTTAAAAACCGTTCCTCTTCAGGCATCATGTCTAAAGTTATCACATCCGGAAAACCATCATGATTTATATCTGCGACATCATTTCCCATAGAATAGCGACTAACTTTACCAAAATGTGATTTTAATTGTTCAGAAAAAGAACCATCTCTATTATTAATATAATAGTAATCATCTTCGTGAAAGTCATTACTTACATAAATATCATCCCACCCATCGTTATTAAAATCTGCAATAGCAACCCCTAGCCCATAACTATTAGGCCCACTATAAATACCGGCCTCCTGGCTAACATTGATGAATTTTCCGTTGTCATTTCGCAACAATCTGTCTCCATTACCTTCACTTATTTTTAATCTATTTGAAGAAGGACCAAATGATTCTGCACTGTGTTCACCTTCATTTAATAAATACATATCCAAATCACCATCTTTATCATAATCAAAAAAAGCAACATTATTTGCTTGAGATTTAATGTCTAAATTATATTGAGCTGATTGTTCTGAAAAAGTCAGGTCACCATTGTTGATAAACAATTCATTCTGACCTTCAAAGCCTAAAATTCCTACAACAGCGCACACATAAATATCCAATAAACCATCGCCATTTACATCGGCCATAACAGTACCGGTATTCCAATCAGAATTTCCTGATACACCTGCTTTTTCCGTAACATCTTCAAATTCAAAATTTCCTTTATTTAAGTATAACTTGTTAGAAACTTTATTCGCAGTAAAATAAATATCGGGTAACCCATCATTATTTATATCACCAACTGAAACTCCACCTCCATCATAAAAATACATATAATCTAAGGCATTCAAAGATTTAGTATCATGCAACGTATTCTCGAAGTTGATTTGTGAAAGACTACTGGGAACTTTTGTGAACAAATCTTTTTCAGGATCTGATTTACAGGCCGTTAAAATCAAAAACATTAAAAAAAATAAGACTCTGTTAATCATTGATTTTAAATAGTTGTGGATAATCATTATTTGGAGCTACAATTAAATATTTTATTTTTTCACCGCTCTTAATCAAAGACATTCCTCTAATTTGCCCTTTTATAAAAAATCCGGTTTTATCGTGTGATTGCCAGGTAAACCCTCCTTTACCATCTCCTAAATACACATCGCCATAACTTGCATCTTGTCGTGTATATTGAGTTTTATAATTAAAATTATTTCCTGTTGTTATTATATCTAAGTTCCCATCTTTATTAATATCATATGTAATAATGTTCTTAATGGTTGACATTTGAGCACGAATTGGCAAAGGCTTTACAGTAAAATTATTTTTATTATTTATGAGAACGACCGACTTAAAATTATTTATCTTTTTAACCAGGGACTTTTCAATAAAATATTCAGAAAATAAATCTTCAATTGAACTTACGGCATAATCTTTAAATGTATAGTTTTTGTTTTTTATTGAAGTTATCTGCTTTTTTATTTCCTTTAATAAATGTACAGGAACATCACTACCATCAATATTTCTAGTAAATATTTGCTCTACAGATCCATTATTATCAAAATCATTAACAAACATTTTTGCTACATGTGTTGAATCAGCTTTATAAAAGGAATTAGTTCCCCTATTTCCTATTATGATATCTAAATCGCCATCTTTGTCTATATCAACCACATTAAGACAATTAAATGCGCCTGAAATCTTATTTAAATTTGTGTTTAATGTACTTAATTTAGTTCCATCATTTTTAAATATGTAAGGCGACATCCAATCACCAACAACAATTAAATCTTTTATATCATCACCATCCATATCTTTCCAAATAGCATCAGTAGTCATACCAATAGACTTTGTTTCAGGAGCTTTAGAATCTGTTATATTCTTAAATTTTCCTTTTCCATCATTTTCTAAAAGCATATTTTCTGGATTAAGACCATAAGCACCTGGTATACTTAAACTTGCTACAAATAGATCAACATCTCCGTCATTGTCAAAATCATAGGGGGCAATTGTAGAAATATTTGCTTTTGAACGAGCTATTATATTATAATTTCCAAAATTACCTTTACCATCGTTGAGGTATGCTCTCACACCAGTTCTTGCATTTTTAAAATTACCCCCTGACCCAACCACTAAATCTAAATCATCATCGTTATCAATATCAACAAATATTGCAGAGGTGTCTTCAAATACTTCTTCTGTAGTAAATTTAGAAAGAGTAAACTCACCTATTTTTTGTTGAAGATATAATTGACCTATTTGATCATACGCTCCTCCCATATAAATATCATCATTGCCGTCATTATCAATATCGGCGATTGCAATTGCAGGCCCCTCCTTTGATAGCATTTTAGGGATTAATCCTTCATGATCAAAATCTACATATTTGTTCTCTTTATGAGATATAAATTGCTGATTTACTTTTTTGAAAAAGGTTTTATTAAGGGTCTCTTTCTTTTTTATAGCTATGGGCACGGCATCCTTTAAATTAAGGCTTAAGGTTTGATTTACACTAGTATTTTTAAGAATGCTCACAGTTCTATTGGGCCAATAAACTTTTATTGAATCTAACTGATTAATTTTCCCTAGTCCAAAATTTAAAACATAATCTACTGAAGCTTGATAGCCTCGTGACGGCATACACATTTGCATATATACTTTGTCATTTTGAAACAATTTTACTTGTGTGCCAATAGCAAATTTATTTTTATCTGAACCAATTAGCTTTATTTTTAAATAATTATTCTTTAATTTTGTGTTGGAGGTATTTTCATAAACTAAGGCAGTTTGATTCATATTATTAATTATGACATCTAAGTCACCATCGTTATCAAGATCGGCATAAGAGGCTCCACTAGAAAAAGTTAGTTCATCAAACCCCCATTTTTCTGCCATATTTGTAAAGGTTAAATTATGATTATTCTTAAACGCATAATTTACAATAGGGGTACTTGGCATTTTATTAATAATTGATTCTATTTCTTCTTTTTTACCTGTGAGCGCCATTTTTTGGATGACGCTATTGGCAAAATAATTTATAAAATCCTGATTGGTCAAATCCCGATAAAGTCCATTAGTTACCAAAATATCCTTATAACCATCATTGTCCATATCAAAAATAAGTGGTCCCCAGCTCCAATCAGTCTGGGCAGTTCCACTCATAAAGCCAATTTCTGAAAACGTTTTATTTCTGTTATTTAATTGTAAGCTATTTTGCATATACTGATGGTGGAAATCTCTGTTCAGCTTCAGTTCATAAATAGAATAGCTTTCAAAATCAGCTAATTCTTTTAATCGCTTATCTTGTTCTTGAAGCATATCTGCCACATAAATATCCAGGTAACCATCATTATTAATATCGGCTATGTCAGCGCCCATAGATGACATAGAAAGATGTGCCATATAGTCTTTTATCTCATCTTTAAAAGTACCGTTTCCCTGGTTTATGTACAAATAATCGTGCTCATAAAAGTCGTTACAAACATAAATGTCCGGTAACAGATCATTATTTACATCCCCAACCACAATGCCTAATCCAAATCCTATAATGCTCCCATATATACCTGCCTGTTCACTTACATCAACAAACTTTCCATTTTCGTTTTTTAATAATTTATCACCACCTCCTTTAACAAAATCGGCTAAAGGCCAATCTTTGTCTCTTAGGCTTCGATTATTATTATAATTTAAGGTGTTTACCGGAATAAAACTATTATTTAAAATATAGGCATCTAGATCACCGTCACCATCATAATCAAAAAAAGAAGCTTGTGTCGTAAGGCCTGCATCGTCCAGACCGTATTTTTCAGCTTGTTCAGTAAATGTTAAATCTTTATTATTGATAAATAACTCGTTTTTTCTATTGTCACCTTTTTTATTTCCGGCATTACATACATAGATATCTAAATAGCCATCGCAATTTAAATCTACCATAACAACACCTGTCGACCAGGCATGAGAGCCTTTTACTCCAGCAGATAAGGTAATCTCCTCAAATTTAAATTGTCCCAGATTTAAAAACAACTTGTTTGAACCTAAATTTGAAGTAAAAAAAACATCGGACAATCCATCATTATTAATATCTCCAATTCCTATCCCACCGCCATTATAGAAATTTCGATAAGAAAAAATATTAAGTTCTTTAGAATCAATTACTTCATTTGTAAAATCCAAGCCTGTTTCACTACTTTCAAGGCTTTTAAACAAAGTATCATTAAACTTGTTTTGTTCTTTATTACAAGAAAATAACACAAATAAACTCCAAATTACAATCAAATCTCTTACGTTCATTTTTACCAATACCATATTTTTACTTTTGTAAATTAGTTACTAAAATTTATGTTTTTTATGTGAATCAAAAATAATAAATTAATTGAATTTACTTACCTTTTTAAAGGTTTTATACTTTTATTATTAACAATAGTAAATTTTTAAATTTTAAAAAAAAATAAAAGAGGAATTTTAATATATTTGCGGTTACTGGTTGATGGCAAAATAATTTACATATAAACTATAATTTACTACAAATGAAATCTTCTCTAATTGTATTTTTTCTTATCTCATTCACTCTTATTAGCTGTAAATCTGATTCCAAAAATAATGAGCAGGAAAATGTTTTGAAGTCTGAGACATTCGCTGAGATTGATGCCCTGACTATGGTTTCTGAAATATACGACACTTACCAAAATTCAGAAGACTATTTGATAAAAGGTCTTTTTTATCCTGCTAATTTTTTAAGTCACGATTTTAAATTATGGGGTGAAAAAGGACAAAAATTTGCCTTTTTTAATGTTTCGGCAACTAATATTGCATTAAATAATTTTTGGTTGCTATCCTACCAGGGAATTGTAAATGCCAATGCTACAATTATTACTATAGATTATATGTTCGGGGAAAAAATAATTTCTTTGGAACTAGCGAATCGTTTAAAAGCTGAGTGCTATTTTAACAGGGGATTGTTATATTTTTTTCTTGCTTCAAACTTCGGTAATGTGCCATTAACCAATGAAACTGACAAAACAAAAGCTATAAGCACTCCTAACTCATCTCAAAATAATGTGTTTAATTGGGTTGTGCAAGATTTGACAAAATCCATCATCTATTTACCCTATACTTTAGACTCTGAATTGGATATTGGGAGAGCAACTAAAGGTGCTGCGTTAGCTTATTTGGCTGAATCTTATATGTGGCTTGAACAATACGAAAAAGCTATTAAAGCATTTAATAAATTAGATGGATATTATGAATTGATGCCAAATTTCTTAGATATTCATGCGTTCAAACATCAAAACAACAAGGAGTCCATTTTTGAGATTCAGTTCAATGGTAATGAGAACTTAGGATGGGGTCGTGATAATTATTCAGTTTTTATCCAATCTTTTGCGCTTCCATTTGAAGTGGGTGGTGGAGCCTTTGCCTATGTTAATCCTGTTTTGGCGAAATCTTTTGAAAAGAATGATAACAGAAAGAGAGCGACTGTTATAGGCCCAGGTCAAACTCACCCGGCTTCCAATATTAACATTTCCAGTTACAACAACGTACAAGATCAGTTTCAAGGAATAAATACTTTAGGAACTAAAAACAAACCTTGGTTAGGTGATGATAAAGAACGTTCAGGCTATTACAGTATAAAAACATGGAGAGCTCCAGACCCTAGTGCATCAATATCTACTGTTTTTAGAAAAACCAATGTTATATTAATGCGCTATGGCCAAGTTTTACTTGATTTGGCCGAATGCAAATTTAAAACCGGAGATATAGAAGGTGCTCAAGCATTGATTAATAAAATTCGAAAAAGAGCAAATCTAAAACCAGTTTATTCTAACGATATTATGACTATATTGTTAAATGAATACCGACATGAACTTGCCGGAGAATACTCTCTTTGGTATATAATAAGACGTTCAGGAGCACATGCTGATTATCTAAAAAAACATTTTAATGTGGCTATTCCAACTGGGCATGAATTATTACCTATTCCACAAGAACAATTAAAATTAAATAGTAAGCTTATTCAAAATATCGGTTACTAACTTTTTAATAAAAAAAGTATATACTAATTCATTAGTTTGGGCGAGTTGCCTCATATAGGGACAAATGTAGTTAGTGTGTTTTTTGAACTACTTGTAAACTATCATTATTTATCCCTACTAAATAATAATCCTTTTTTCTGATATCAATTTTATTAATTGATCTTGCAGGCCCACTTATATTATAACTTTTATTTAAATCTATAGATGTATAAAAATCCCCTTTAGTATCGTTTAACAATAAAACCCCGTGTGAAGCATCTTGCCTACCTAATTGGGTATTTAATTCATATAAGTTGCCTGCCAGCAGTACATCATTAAATCCATCGTTGTTAAAATCATCAACAAACATAGTTTGTATTGTTGTCCACTGAGCCATAGCTGGCAATTCCCTAATTTCAAAATTCCCATCACCTGTATTTTCAACATAACAGTTCGCTAATTGAAATACTTCGTTTTTCACTGCTGAATTGAGTAATTTTTTTGTAAAAATATCCACAATTTCTGCTTTTGCAAAAGCTTTGTAATTTTCAAACTTTTCTTGCAACGATGGTATTTGCCGAAATAAATCGTCTTTAGTCGCGAAAATAATTTCTTTATCTTCAATATAATAAGTTATAATTGGGTCTTGTTTTCCATTTCCATCAAAATCATTTAAATATAATTTTATAGGCTGAGATTTTGAAGCCTTGAAAATACTATTTTTCCCAAAATTTCCAACTATAAAATCAACATCTCCATCTTTATCAAAATCTGATGATACAATACAATTCCAAAAACCATTTGTAAACAATGTCCCATTGTTTTCTTGCAATACCAACTGGTTTCCTTTATCATTAATTAGTACAGAAATTGGCATCCAATGTCCAACAAGAATTAAATCTTTATATCCATCGGCATTTAAGTCGGTCCAAAATCCATCTTGAACCATCCCCAAACCTTGCAATACTTTTGCCTTTTTAATTGTTACATCTTTAAAATTTCCTTTACCTGTGTTTTCTAATAAATAACTATTGGGTTTTACACCATAATTCTGAGGCACTGAACTTGCTCCAATAAATAAATCCATATCTCCATCGTTATCAAAATCAACAGGCCTTATAACCGATGCATTTAATTCGATATCTGGAATTCCTTTTTCGTCCTTTTTAAAAATTCCTTTATTGTTTCTGTATAGTCTTGGGGCTAAAACTTTCCCTTTTTTGAATTCGTCCCCACCGCTAACAACAATCAAATCCAAATCATTGTCATTATCTACATCCAAAAAAATATTATCGGTGTCTTCACTTAAATAATCTTTATCAATATCTGGTTGGATACTTTTTTCAAAGTTTCCGTTTTTTTGCTGGATCAGCAAAACTCCTTTTTGTTTTTTCGACCCTCCTATAAAGATATCCTTTAAAGTGTCATGATTTACATCAGCTACTGCTAACTTAGGTCCTACGTTAGAAAGCATAAACGGAATCAATGCTTCTCTTGCAAACCCGTAAGAATTAGACTCGAAATGCTTATATGGTACTTTTAACTCTGATTTAACTAATAGACTTTTATTAAGGTTTTTTCGCCTTAAATAATAATTCCCATAAGCTTTTTCATGCTTTACAACTAAGGACTGACTTGATTTTACGTTATAGAGAACCTGATACGATTTATCTGACCAAATTATATGCAACGAATCAATTGTTGCTATAGTATCAAGTCCAAAATGCAGGTTTGGTGCCACGGATGATAAGTATCCCCTAGTTACAAAATTTTCGCCATATTGCAAATTAGACTTTGTAAAAAGTTTTACTTTAGCACCAATTCCAAATCTATTTAAAGAGTCTCCTCTAAATTCTATATTTAGATAATGAGTATTGTTATTAATGGTATTTTCATAGATACTGCTTCCTTCATTTAAATTATTTACAACTAAATCTAAATCACCGTCATTATCCAAATCGGTATATACCGCACCATTGCTAAAAGAATGTGTTTCAGTTAACCACTTTGTATTCATGTTTTGA
>PVMS01006552.1_pt1 | contig 13921 bp, 13 predicted proteins | sample 1853461 | NCBI WGS metagenome assembly PVMS01 (sample SAMN08582032, study PRJNA380276) | Marine sediment metagenome, whole genome shotgun sequencing project. | isolation source: ocean sediment barecode stripped | collected 2017 | reverse complement strand
GTTTGCGGCCTGTTTGATTAGCGTCGTCATTTGTCCAAAACAATCAGTAGACAGTTGAATATTAGCCAGCGGGTAATTTATATGCGCGTCAAAACCTGCCGAGATAATAATAAGTTCCGGTTTGAAATTGAATATGGCAGGGATCAGCCGATTCTCCACTATATTGAGATAGGTCTTATCGTCTGCAAATGCCTGCATGGGGAAATTGAGCGTGGTGCCAAGTCCGTCACCCGAACCGGTTTCATCCTCATCCCCGGTGCCAGGATAAAAAGGGTATTGATGGGTACTGCTGTAAAATATGGTGGAGTCTTTATAAAAAGAATTTTGCGTACCGTTGCCATGATGCACGTCCCAATCGAATATCAATACCCGGTTGAGGTTTTTCCTTTTGCGGGCGTAGTGGGCGGCAATTGCCACGTTGTTGAACAGGCAGAAACCCATCGAGTGATTGTTTTCGGCATGGTGACCAGGAGGCCGAACCGCGCAAAATGCGTTATCCAGTTCGCCATCCAGAATTTTGTCGATGGCGGTCAATCCTGCTCCTGCGGCGAGTAATGCCGCATCATAGGATGCGCGACTGATTTTGGTGTCGGCATCCAACTGTTGCATTCCGGCCTGGCAACTTTTTTCCAGGTCGGCAACATAAGCGGGGTCGTGGTTGAACGCAACTTCTTCAAGCGTGGCTTTTCTGGGTTCAATAACTTCCAATGAGTCGAAAAAATCTGCCGATCGGATTTTGTGGTCAATGGCAACCAGGCGACCAGGATTTTCCGGGTGCGGCTCGGTTTGGTGTTGCAGGTATAGCGGGTTATAGAAATATCCGGTTTTGCTCATTGTAGGTTTATTCCTGATAAGTTCGCGAGTATGCTGGAGCTGGTTTTTAGAAGTTGTCTTATTAGCGGATTTTATCGCAAATTGGCCAGATTCCCTAATCAAGCACGGAAATAAGTCACGGATAACACCAGGGGTTCTGAACGTTCAAGCCCTCTACTCTTGCTCAATTTACTGGCGGAGGTTGCTCCGCCCTAATCGAGTATGGAAATAAGTCACTAGATTTTAAATTTATGCAGAAAGAAATATTGGTCGAAAAGAGACACAGGATACGCCAAAAGGCTCTCGATCTGGGATTCGATAACTTTGGTATATCGGGGCCGGACGCTGGAGACGCCATCGAGCATTTTCAAAAGTGGCTCCAGCAAGGTTACGCCGGCGAAATGGCTTATATGGGTCGTTGGCAGGAAAAACGCGCCAATATGAATCTGGTCCTCGATGGGGTGAAAAGTGTTATCTGCTTGAGTACCAATTACCTCACTGCGGATAAAACCATGGATTTTGTTGAGGACCGGCAGGTGGGCGATATTTCACTCTATGCCCTCAATGAGGATTACCATGATTTGATTAAGGACCGGCTCAAGGTTCTGGAAAAAATCATCCACGAGGAACTTCCCAGTTGTCAGACGAAAATTTATGTCGACACCGGTCCTATCCTGGAAAAACCTTTAGCCGAGAATGCCGGCATCGGTTGGATTGGCAAACACACGAACCTTCTCAGCGAGCATGTCGGGTCGTGGTATTTCCTGTCGGAAATATTGGTGGATGTGGAACTGCCGTGGTCGGAACCGGCGACCAATCGCTGTGGCACTTGTCGGGATTGCATTGATATTTGTCCAACCCAAGCCATCGTTGCGCCTTATGAACTGGATTCACGCAGATGTATTTCGTATTTGACCATTGAGCTTAAGGGGGTCATTCCTCTGGAGTTCCGGAAAGCCATTGGCAATCGTATTTACGGTTGCGACGATTGCCAGATTGTTTGCCCCTGGAACTCCTACGCGGTGAAGGCCGAGGAACCGGCTTTTATGGAGTTGGGTGGGACGCGGCTGTTGATCGATTTGATTCAGTTGGATGCCGAGGGCTTTCGCGCCCGCTTTCGTAATAGTCCTATCAAACGCACTAAGCGGCGGGGTTTACTGCGCAACGTAGCCGTAGCATTGGGCAACTCCGGGAATCCCAAAGCGGTTGATCCACTGGTTGCCGTGCTTGCCGATGAAGAGCCGCTGATTCGTGCGCACGCGGTGTGGGCTTTGGGTGAGTTACTGGGTAAAGACTGCCTGGAAGTTTTTCAACAACATCTGCACGGGGAAAAAGAGGAAATGGTGTTGACTGAAATACAAGGCTTGCAAAAACGTTTTGTTGAAAATTAAGCCTCAATCAATCTCTTGGAAAAACAGGAAATATTCACACTCTTCCAGGCTTCCTTGAGGTAGAATGCGGGGATATAAAAATCCCGTTGATTAACACCGGTCTGAAGGCCTATAATCTATCCTTCATTTGCCCATTTTCCCTTCAATAAATTTTAGACTGCTAACTAATGGATAACCAAAATAATACTCGATTTTTAAAAGCCTGCCGGGGTGAGCCGGTAGATATTAAACCTGTCTGGTTCATGCGTCAGGCGGGACGGTATATGAAAGCTTATCGGGATCTCAAGGAGAAGCATACTTTTCTCGAGATGTGCCACACTCCGGAACTGGCCACCGAGGTGACGCTCCAGCCGATCAAGGCCCTGGAGGTCGATGCGGCGATTATTTTTGCCGATATCCTGTTGCCTTTGGAACCGATGGGCACCGGACTGGAGTTCACTAAAGGGGATGGCCCGGTAATTCCGCGACCTGTCAGGACTGCAAAGGATATTGAAAACCTCCGACCGGTGAATTCCGAGGAACAATTGGGTTTCGTGGGCGATGCTATTCGTATGGTGCTTTCCGAGATGAACGGTAAAGTGCCGTTGATCGGCTTTGCCGGTGCGCCATTTACGTTGTGCAGTTATATGATCGAAGGTGGCAAATCACGCGATTTCAAGATCACCAAGCTGATGATGTATGAAACTCCCGAGCTGTGGAAACAGTTGATGGATAAGATATGCATAGTGCTGATCGATTACCTGAAGATGCAGGTGAACGCTGGCGCTCAGGCATTGCAGATTTTTGACAGTTGGGTCGGATGTTTAGGACCCGCCGATTATGAAGAATTTATTTTACCGTACACCCGGCGGGTAATTTCTGCCTTGCAGGAAACCGGCGTGCCGGTGATCAATTTCAGTACCGGAACCTCGACCATGTTGCCTTTGGTCAAACAGGCGGGTGGCGATGTGATGAGCTTCGATTGGCGTATCAATCTCGATGATGCCTGGAATCAAGTGGGTTTTGATCAACCGATACAGGGCAACCTCGATCCAGTGATTCTTTTTGCGCCGATTCCAGAGATCCGCAAACGTGTCGAAGATGTCCTCAAACGTGCCGGGAACCGACCAGGCCATATTTTCAACCTGGGTCACGGAATCCTTCAACATACCCCAGTGGATCATGTCAAAGCTGTGATCGACATGGTGCACGAATATCGCCATGAGTGAGTCGGCTGAGAAATCTCCGCGGACCGCAATTTTTTTAATGGCCCACGGTGCGCCGACAGCGGTCAAGGACATTCCGGTATTTCTGAAAAATATTCGAGGCGGTAAAGAGTCATCTGCGGAAGTGGTCGAGATGGTGCAAGAGCGCTACAAGCTCATTGGCGGTAGTTCCCCTCAGTTGGAAATCACCCAGGGTCAGGCCGCGGAGCTGGAAAAATATCTCAATCAGTCCGGCGGCGAGATCTTGAAAGTTTATTTTGGGATGCGCACCTGGAGCCCGTACATCAAAGATGTCGTGCAGCAAATGGTGGCGGATGGAATTCAGCGGGTGATTGCGATTTGCCTTGCGCCGCAATACAGTACCTGGAGCACGGAACGCTACATCAAAGCCTTCAAGGATAGCCTCAATGGTCCTGCCGCCGAAGCAGGACTGGACGTGCGCTACGTTGCCAGTTGGGCCGATCATCCTCTTTTGATCGATGCTTTTGCAGAAAAATACGAGCAGGCGATTGCGGATTTAGAGGCGCAGGGAAAAGAAAAAATTTATACGATATTCACCGTGCATAGTATTCCCGCAGGTTCTGTGGATGAGGGTGACCCCTATGTCGAGGAATATGGGTGCACGCTTAACGCATTAGTGGAAAAAGTAAAACCCTGGCGCTGGTTTCAGGCTTATCAAAGTCAAGGCATGATCCCGGTGCCCTGGCTGGGACCGCCGGTCCAGAATGTGCTCGACAAAATCTCCCGTTACGGATCACGAACCGTGTTGGTAGTGCCCATTGGTTTTGTGTCCGATCATATCGAAATTCTCTACGACATAGATATCGACTTTAAAAACTACGCTACCGAAAGAGGATTGGATTTGCACCGCACGGAATCATTGAATCTTTCGCCTCTATTTACTCAGGCTCTGGCAGCAGTCGCCTGGGAACACATGCTATAAGGCAGGCAACGCCCACAGGAAATATAAACGAGAGGTGGAGTGCCTCCACTGGCAATATGGCCAAGATGCATCGTTACTCATGCAAAATACTCAAGCAATCCATGCGCGGGTGTTTTAAAAGTAAAAGGTTTTACGGTGTCATTGCTTAAACAAGCCATGATTTATTCCCACCGGGCGTGGCCCGGTTCCCCCTTCTCCGAAGGGGGCTAGGGGGCTTCTTCCTTCAGGGGTTTTTGTGCAAAATGAAGTTGATTTTCGTAGGGGCACGGTATGCTGTTTAGTATCATGCCGTGCCCACAGTTAAATGATGGAATTATTAAAATTAATTTGATGTCGTAATGTCAAATAAAGACCTGACTTTATATAACTATGTTTTCTGAATCACTGAACGCTGAACAACTACAAGCAGTCAAACACGTCGATGGTCCCTTGATGGTCATGGCTGGTGCAGGCTCCGGTAAAACCCGGGTCATCACTTGCCGCATCGCCAGCTTGATACAAGAATCGAATGTTAGGCCGGAGAGTATTCTCGCCATTACGTTTACCAATAAAGCCGCAAAGGAAATGAAGTCCCGGATTCGAACGATGCTAGCGGATGTCGAGGGTGCGCCGTGGGTCAGCACCTTTCACTCCTTTTGTTTACGAGTGCTTCGACAGCATATCGATCAGTTGGACTATCCGAAAGATTTTGTTATTTACGATGCACAAGATCAACTGTCGCTGGTGAAACAAAGCATGAAAACCGCCAGGGTGAACCATGAGGCTTTCGCACCCAAATCGATATTGGGGCATATCAGTAGTTTTAAAAACGAGTTCCTTTTTCCTGAAGATATCGATAAGGGGTCTCTTTCTTTCGGCCTTAAATTAAAAGCCGCAGAAGTTTATTCCGTTTATCAGGAAGGACTCAAGAATAACAAAGCACTGGATTTTGATGACCTGCTGATTTGGACGGTGCGTTTATTGAAAGAGGTTCCCTCCGTTGCGGAGTATTACCACGGGCGTTATCGTTATCTTCTGGTGGATGAGTTTCAGGATACCAACGTGGTGCAATATCAATTGGTGAAACTGCTGTCTGCAAAAAATAACAATGTTTGTGTGGTTGGCGATGATGACCAAAGTATTTATCGTTGGCGCGGAGCGATTTTAGATAACATCTTAAATTTCGATAAAGATTTTCCCGGCACCGTGGTGATCAAGCTCGAGAAAAATTATCGTTCGACGCAAAACATTCTCAAGGCAGCGAGTGCGGTGGTGCAGGAAAATACTAATCGTAATCCGAAAACACTGTGGACAGAAAATGAAGCTGGTGAGCCGATTGTCTATTATCGCGCAGAGGACGAAGTGCAGGAGGCGAGAAAAATCGGTGACCGAGTGCAAAAACTTTATCAGGAAAAAGGCGTTCTGTTCAACCAGATGGCGGTGCTCTACCGCACCAACGCGCAATCGCGTGTGGTTGAGGACACAATGCGCGACCTGGGAATCCCGCATCAGGTGCTCGGTGGTCAGCGCTTTTATCAACGCAAAGAGATTAAGGACATTCTGGCATTTATGAAAGTATCCATCAATTCGGAAGAAAGTGTTTCGCTGAAACGGATCATCAATGTTCCGCCACGAGGCATTGGTAAAACATCTTTGGAGAAAGTGGAAGAGTACTGTGCTCGCGAAAACTTGCCGTTGATAGATGGTCTGCGTCATGTAGGAGAAATTCGCTCCGTATCAACTGGGGCGGTTCGCAAGATACGCGAATTTGTGCGGCTGCTGGAGAATTTGGACGAGTTCCGGAAAAACAATGAAATGGCGGACCTTGTCACTGAGGTGGTGGAACAAACGGGATATGGGGCCATGCTTCAAAAAGATATTTCAATAGAAGGTAAAAGTCGGGTGGAAAACATCAAAGAACTGTATAGCGCCATGGAGCAGTTTGCTGAAAAAAATGAGGGCACTCTGCAAGACTTTCTCGATTCCACGGCCCTGGTGGCGGATGTTGACTCGTTGCAAGACGAACGGGGAGTTTTGCCGATAATGACTTTGCACACCTGCAAGGGGTTAGAGTTTGATTGCGTCTTCATCGTTGGCATGGAAGACGGACTCTTGCCGCATGCCAGTTCCATGTCGGACCCTGCTGAGTACGAAGAGGAAAGACGATTGTGTTATGTGGGTTTCACCCGTGCCAGGAAACAATTGTTTTTGAGCAATGCTCGCAGTCGACGGGTTTTCGGTAATGTATACAATTACCCACCTTCGGAATTTTTGCTTTCCATTCCCCAGGATATTCTACAGAAAGAAGAAGGCCAGGCGGCGCGTTTTCAGTCTTCTGGAGGAATGCGATCTTATGCGGTGTCGACACCCACACCTAAAGAAATTCAGGTGGGATCTGGCGGCGGCGATTATGCGGTCGGCAAGAAAGTCTTGCACGCCAAATTTGGCGCGGGAGTGATCATCAACCAGACGGGGAATGAGGATGATCTTAGGGTGGAAATTTTCTTCAAGAAACCTTATGGTAAGAAGAAGCTGGCGGTCAATCACGCCAACTTGATCACGCTTTAAGAAGACCTCACAACTTATTGGAGGTGGCTGTTATGTCGATGCGCGTTCCAACCCGATGGATTTTTTGCCTGGGACTGTTTGTCCTGTTGGTAGTTTCTGCGACCCTCGTGCAGGGTCAAGATGCGGTGGATTTTTCTGGTGTGGTGAAAAAGGTGAAGGTGGACAAGAGCAAGGTCTCCATCAAGAACCCGGAAACCAAGAAACGTTTCACCGTGATCATCGATGATAAAACCATACTCACAGGTTATGGTGGTGTCGCCGATGTGAAAAAAGGCGACAAGGTGGCGGGAAAGTATATCGTCACCTCAGACGGAAAATACGTCGCCACTGAACTGATGCCGCAATAGTTTGCCCGAGACCGAATGAACCAGTTTGGCTCAGGAGGAAACGGTGATGCTGGATTCGTCCAGCAATCGTTGCAGTTTCTTTTTGCCTCCAGGTGGTAAGCGCAGGCTTAGGATTACATTCTCTTCCTGATAATCTTCGTTGACGATCAGCGCCAGTTTACGGATCGTCGAGATCAAAGGGATCTGTGAATGATTCAAGGTCAGCGTGTAAGGCAGGAGTTTGCTTTCGTAACAGCTGATAATTGCCTGACTCAATGAGTCGAGCCCTTCCCCGGTTATACAGGAGATCATTATGGCTCTTGGAAATTCCTGTTGAACTCTCTCCAATTCGTTTTCGTCCTCCACACGATCTGATTTATTAAAAACCAGAATCGAATCGATTTTGTCAGCTTCCAGTTCCGTGAGTAAACTTTCTGCGGTTTCCATTTGCTCGCGGTAATCCGGGTGACTGATGTCCACAACCTTGATTAGCAGGTCGGCTTCCCTGACTTCGTCCAGGGTACTTTTAAACGATGCGATGAGATCGTGTGGCAGTTTGTTGATCAAACCAACTGTGTCTGCGAGCAGGACGGGATAGGGGAAGTTCTTTTTTATTTTGCGGACAGTGGGGTCCAGCGTCGCAAAGAGTTTGTTTTCCACCAGGGTATTGGCTTCCGTCAACTGATTCATCAGTGTTGATTTACCGACATTGGTATAGCCAACGAGTGCCGCTTTATATACTCCCTGCCGACTCTTCCGCTGAGTTTTCTTTTCCTGATCGACCAGTTTGAGTTTGCGTTCCAGTTTGGTGATCTGATCACGAATGATGCGTTTGTCCAATTGAATCTGGGTTTCACCGGCGTCTTTCATACCGATACCGCCACGTTGTCGGGACAGGTGACTCCACATTTTTGTCAATCTTGGAAGGGCGTATTTTAATCGAGCCAACTCCACTTGGGTGATGGCTTCGCGGGTTCTGGCGTGGCCACTGAATATTTCCAGGATCAGCCATGAGCGGTCAATCACCCTACACTTGAGTTCCTTCTCCAGATTGCGTGTCTGACGCGGGGACAGGTCTTCATCAAAAATAACCACCTTGGCTGAGTGGTGAGTTACCGCTTGTTTCACTTCCTCGACTTTGCCACTACCCAGAAGAGTCCCGGGATTAATAGTTGTCAGCCTTTGGGTCAGCTTTGCAATGGGCTCATACTCTGCCGTTTCCACCAGTCCCGTCAGCTCATCGAGATTAGTATCCAATGGACCCCGGCTATCGGGCATTTCGACACCGACCAAAATCGCTTTGGGATATTCCGGTACTTCGGGGACAATTTCAAAAAAAGGAGTTTTCATTTCTGCCTTATAAACTATATGCAGGATTCCGTATCACTGCAAAATAATCGTTTGTTGTATTGTTTTGACGATATTCATTCCAGATACGAGGGTTACTAGTATGATTGTCCGCCAAAAATTCATATCCAGGGTGGGGTATTAGAAGATTGCGCGAGAAAGGCTCATTTGCTTGTTATCATCAGCAATTGAGCGAAAACCCCTCCGGACTAATAGATCATGTGATAGACAGTGCCGACGGCCATCAAAATGTAAAATATAACTCCAAAAACGTTCCAGAGTGTTTCTGTTAAAGGACGCTTTTTCCCAGCCGCTTCTCCGGCATTACTTAGTGGTACAAACATAATTTTTGATTTCCTATAGGTCAAATTGCAGGTCGATTTACTCTAGTGTTATTGTAGCGAAAATTATTATTTCTACAAGACGGATTATGAGGTTCTCTCCATATAAAACTTGTTCCTGAGCGTGGCTTATGATGGAATGATTCAGTTAACTTAGCGCTGGTTTTATTGCCAGTTGCAGCTGAATAATGCAAGTGAGGAGTTTTGATGAGAATTGAACTATTTAAACTGGTCGGGGAAACCGGATCTTCTATAGATGATGGTGAGAAGTTATATAAACTTCTGCATCCAGAGCTGAAAAAGGGTGATTCGGTGGACCTGGATTTTGGCGGAGTGAAACAGATATTCACGCCATTTTTAAATTCCAGTTTCGGGCGGTTGTTAGATCATTTTGAAAAAGAGACCCTGATGGAAAAAATAAACTTATGCCATATCGATGAGGCACATCTGCGTCGGGTCAACGAGTTTATCGACCGCAAGGAACAGATGAATACAGATGTCGCTGCCAGGGAAATGATGCAGGATATGTTTGGAGAAGATGAACTATCGGAGTCCGGTCAATGAATGGAGGCATCCCTGAATTCTTGCTTGTTGCCGAGAGTGAAAATATCAATTTTAAACATTTTATTGAAAAATCAGCAGGGCAGGTGCCATGGCATTGTTAAATTTTTTTGAAGATAAAGATATCAAACGATATCGCTCCGTGACTGAAAAAACTCCCGAAGATGCCAGCGCGCATTTTTATTTGGGAGCGGCTTATGAGGCCCGGGGGCGGGTTAAAGATGCGATCAAGGCGTTTGCGGAATCAGTGCGTCTGAATCCAAAATCGGCTGAGGGTTATTTTAATTTAGGCCTGCTGTATGAGAAAATCGAGGACGGTAAAAACGCCATCTTTCATATCACTCGGGCAGGAAGTTTGTTTGCCAAAAAATCGGATACGCACAATAAGGAACGCGCCAGAAAACTGCTCAAGCAATATTACGACAAATACGGGTTCAAACAAGAGGACATTGCCGACTTGGATGCGGATCAGATTCCCAGTTGACGAATCGCTTCGTAGAGGACAACGCTGGCGGCGTTCGCCAGATTTAAGGAACGAACCCGCTCATCGTATTGCGGCAAGCGGTAAATGAGATCGGCATTGTCTTGTATTATATCTTTCGGCAGGCCTTCGGTTTCACTGCCAAAAATAAGGTAGCTCCCTGCTTTAAATTGGTGGTCGTATACCACTTGCTTTGCTTTGGTAGAAAGAAAAATCCTCGGTGCGTCCTTTGGCAGGGTGCCAATAAAATCTTCCCAACTTTTGTGTATCACCAAATCAACATGTTTCCAGTAATCCAATCCCGCCCGCTTCACTCTGGCGGAATCGATCTGAAACCCCAGGGGTTCGACCAAGTGGAGAGTACTTCCCGTCGCCAGGCACAACCTTCCAATCGATCCAGTGTTGACATGAATTTTTGGTTCAACCAGAACCACGTTGAGATCATGCGGCATATAAAAAATAACCTCCAATTGATTTTCTAAAACACATAGTGGTGGCCTCTAATATTTCAGGGGGCCTCTAATAATTCAATATGTTCATTCTCGGCAACTCGCTGGCCCTTATTGAATGAGGGCCGCTCATGGTCAAAAGCAAGAATTTAAAGGTGCCCTAGTTATAGTTCGCTTGGGTACTTTGTGCAAGTAAAACAATATCTTGGAGATATTTCTATTGAGGGCGCTTTCTTGAAAAACCCCTACTTGAAAGAAATTGCAATCCGATACCCGGGACCAGCATCCTACTATTACCATTCGTGTGATGGAGGGCAGGTGAAATTAGCCTTCCGGTTATCAATTTTCTTTTGAGGAGGTGGAAAATGGATGAGATTGGTGATTTTATGAGTTCTCCGGTATTGACGGTTGATTCGGAGTCCACTGTTCAGGAAGCTGCGCAATTCATGCATTTGCATAATATTGGTTCTGTCATTATTAATAAGTTTGATAAGCCGATCGGAATTGTCACTGAAAAACATTTGACTCAAAAAGTGGTGGCCGGCAGGCTCAATCCAGATACGACAGTGATTACTGAAATCATGGATGATGAAATGCCGACGATGGATCGCTATTTACCGATAGATGAGGCGAATGAATTCATGCATAAGAATAAAATTCGTCATCTGGTCATTACAGAAGAAGAAAAGATTGTCGGAATGTTATCGGTAAAGGATCTGGTTGGTTATTACACGAAGTCATTTAAAATGGATGAATGATAGGTAACACAGAATAAAGGGCACCTCTAAATTCTTGCTTTTGACCATGAGCAGCCCTTATGAAATATGGGTGTTGCCGGGAGTGAACATATTGAATTATTAGAGGTCTCCTAAAATTTTGAAATACGCTTGGTCGATATTGATCAAGCGTATTTTTTTGCCTGATATTATTTTCTCTTACAAGTTGGAAAAAGCCAGGGTTACAGATAATGAACCTGCTGGAATCGGAGTGGAATATAACTGGAATTTTTTCATTTTCGTTTTCCTGGGGCGCCGAGAACTTTTTTGCGAGCACTTATTTTCCCCCACTTGGAATCAGAAACGAAAATATCATAAAGGGCAGGGAGCATGAATAAGGCGCAGATGGTGCAAACGATAATGCCAATTTCCACCAAAGTGGCAATGGATTGAATGCCTGCATGATTGGCGATATTCAAACTGGCGTAACCCGACAGTGTGGTTAGCGCGGATAAGATGATGGCGCTCCCTGTTTCCTTAAGGGAACGTAGCGTTTCGCCTTTGGTATAATCTAATATGTGATGGATCAGGTAAATGCAGTGGTCGACCATAATGCCGACAATGGAGGGTAGCATGACGAAATTAATAAAATTCAACTTGACGTGAAAAATCGCCATGATCGCTCCGGTAATAGCTAACCCGGTGATCAGCGGAACAAAAGTTATCAACGCGAGTTTCAGGCTTTTCAAATCGAGGAGGAGAATGACTAACACGATAATAGTCGCCATAACCAGGGCTTTGGGGCCTTGTTCCTTGACCCAGTCGAGAATTTCTGCGGCTAACAGGTTTTCATTTAAAATAGCTGTCTTAATATTTTCCTCCTTCAACTTTGCTTTAAGCAGGTCGATTTCCTCTTTCAGGATATAAATATTTCTCACATCAAAAAAGTTTTTGTCTGCCGGAGAAAATAGAAGCAAAAGATGATGGTCGTCTATGGTAAACCGCTGGACCAGAGAGTCGGGAATTCTGGTTTCATCGAAGGGTTCTTTGTGGATGAGCTGATACAGTTTTTTGAAACGGTAGTCTCCCAGAGACAAGCGGATGATATCCTTTTCTTCATTAAAAAATTCTTTGATACCGTTCAAAACCTCTTTTTTCGATTCAAACTCTTTTTTGGTAAACAAATTTAATGATTGGATGAGTCCGATGGTAGAGCGATCTCCAACGTCTTGTTTGATGTCATCCAATGCCTGGTGAACTTCGAAAAGATTTTCTTTTTTGGGGGTGAGGATGATTGTTGGAGAGAATGCGAATCCGAAATCGTTCGTGGTCTCCGTTTCGTAATCTGCCGCAGGCGAGTCGCCACGTAATTTTTGAAAATCGTATTCGAACTGGATATTAGGAATCAAGAACCAGCTAAATACAAGGCCCGCAAAAAAAATCATCGCCATCCTGAGCGGTGTTCCGGGATAGATCTTGGCAATTTTCAGATAAAACAGTCGTGGCCGTGGTTTTCTCAGCCAATGGATTTTGTCGTACACCAATACTTGCGCGGGGAAAATAAAATAATAGGTGATAAAGGCACTGAAGATCCCGATCACAGCGATCTGTCCAAACTCGGAGAAGCCACGAAACTCAGAAAAGATCAACAGGCAAAATACTCCGATGGTCGTGAGCATGGCCACCAGTCCTGACCGACCGACCTGGGTCATGACGGTTTCTACCGCGTTCTGGATCGGCTCCCCCTTTAGCAGTTCCTGTTTAAAGCGAATGAATAAATGGATGCCATAATCGATGCCGAGTCCCATCAATATGGCCACAAGAAATCCAGAGATGATATTGACGTGACCAATCCAAAGCCGAGTCAATGCAAAGGTATAGGTCAATGACAGCAACAAAGGAAATACGATCAAAGGCAGAGAAAACCAGGAGCGGGTGTATAAAATAATGATAGATGTCGCCAGCACGATGGCGAGCAACGCCGCTTGTTTTAAGTCTTGAACGATGGTTTCATTTTCTTCCAGGCGAACGATCAGCGATCCGGTGAGGTTGATTTTCAGGCCATCAATCTGTTTCTCCAGCTCAGAGTGTTCGATCACTTCACGGACGGCGCGAACAAAATTTTCGGTGAAATTTGTATTGGTGACCGTGCCCTTTGGCTGGACAAAAATATAATAGCGTTTCTGGCTGTAACCTTTGTAATACGGGTTGATCTCATCAAAAATGTGATAACGGTCGGCAAGCTCAAGCAGTTCGGCAGGATTAAAATCTTCACTATCGAGAGCAAAAAATCCACCTAGTTGGCCGCGCGCATGATCCGCCGCTTTCTCCATCATTTGATTCAGCTTTTCCAGATCCCGTTTGGGGGCAACGTAGAGTTGTCGGTTATCCAGATAGTCTTTCGGTATTTTTGCATCGACGTAGCGGACTCCCGGCACCGTTTCCAATTGCTCGGCCAGTTCATCGATCACTCTTGACGTATCCAGTGCTTTCAAGCCTTCGAGGACAACTACCAAGGGGCCGGACCCACCGGTTATATCCACTACCTCGTTAAAATCTTTGACCAGTTCAAGGTTTTTGGGCAGGAGGTTATCCATTCGCGGATTGTATTCCAAACCCATTGTCGTCCAGATGGAAAGTCCACTGAGTATCAGAGCGCTGAGCAAAAGGGCGACAGGATGACGGGCGGTTATATTGACGAAGCACCAATTAAGGATTGTCTTCACGGCGAATAGTATATCGATGGTAAAGCAGGGTGGCTATAAACTGGATTCCCATGATCATTGCCAAGGGAGTCAGCG
>PVMS01051976.1_pt1 | contig 13923 bp, 9 predicted proteins | sample 1853461 | NCBI WGS metagenome assembly PVMS01 (sample SAMN08582032, study PRJNA380276) | Marine sediment metagenome, whole genome shotgun sequencing project. | isolation source: ocean sediment barecode stripped | collected 2017 | reverse complement strand
ATTACGGTGTGCGTGAATTTGCAATGTCCGCGATCATGAACGGCATCTCCCTGCATGGCGGGTTTATTCCGTTTGGCGCGACTTTCCTGATGTTCTCGGAATATGCACGCAACGCCTTGCGTATGGCAGCCTTGATGAAGGAGCAGAGTAGCTCTGTATATACGCATGATTCCATCGGGCTGGGTGAGGACGGTCCCACGCACCAGGCAGTTGAGCAGATTCCTACCTTGCGGATGATTCCCAACATGGCCGTATGGCGCCCCTGTGATGCCGTTGAGAGTGCCGTGTGCTGGCAACAGGCTATAGAAAGAAAGGACGGTCCGTCCTGCCTGATTTTCTCGCGTCAGAACCTCGATCACCAGGCAAGGTCTGCCGGGCAGATCGCTGATATCGCCAGGGGTGGTTATGTGCTGAAGGATTGTGACGGCACACCGGATGTCATCATTATTGCAACGGGCTCTGAAGTGTCGCTGGCAACGGGCGCGGCAGAAGCACTTGCCGAGAAAAAGATTCGCGTGGTATCCATGCCATCAACAACTGTTTTCGATGCGCAGGATGATGCCTACAGGGAATCTGTGTTGCCTGCAGGCGTGAAGGCACGTGTGGCCGTCGAGGCTGCTGTTACCGGTGGCTGGTACAAGTACACAGGCCTTGACGGTGCCGTTGTCGGCATTGACCGCTTTGGTGAATCAGCCCCGGCGGGCGAGCTGTTCAGGGAATTCGGTTTTACTGTTGAAAACGTTGTCAAGGCAGTGAACAGCGTCGCCTGATCAGTTCGGGTGCCCCTGTTGCGGGACGACAATAATTATTTTTTTATCTAGACTTCAGGAGAAAAGATTATGGCTATAAAGGTCGGTATTAATGGCTTTGGACGCATTGGCCGGATGGTCTTCCGTGCGGTGGCAAAGGATTTCAAGGATATCGAAATTGTTGGTATCAATGATCTGCTGGACGCCGACTACCTCGCATACATGCTGAAATATGATTCGGTACACGGCCGCTTTGATGGTGACGTGTCTGCGGATGCAAGTAATATTATCGTTGATGGCCGCAAGATTCGCCTGACTGCCGAGCGTGATCCTGCAGATCTGAAGTGGGACGCGGTAGGTGCTGAAATTGTTATTGATTGTACGGGCTTCTTCCTGACGGAAGAGAGTTGCCAGAAGCATATTGATGCCGGTGCGAAAAAGGTTGTTCAGAGTGCGCCTTCCAAGGACGGTACCCCGATGTTTGTCTATGGTGTTAATCACGAGACTTATGCAGGACAGACAATTGTTTCTGCAGCGTCCTGTACCACCAATTGCCTGGCGCCCATTGCCAAGGTGTTGAACGATAACTGGGGTATCAAACGTGGCCTGATGACTACGGTGCATGCTGCAACGGCTACCCAGAAAACTGTTGATGGCCCTTCCCAGAAGGACTGGCGCGGTGGCCGTGGCATTCTGGAAAATATTATTCCTTCATCCACCGGTGCTGCCAAGGCGGTTGGTGTGGTGTTGCCTGAACTGAATGGCAAGCTGACCGGTATGGCTTTCCGTATTCCCGCATCTGATGTTTCCGTCGTCGATCTGACGGCCGAACTGGAGAAAGAAGCGTCCTACGAAGAGATCTGTGCGGCCATGAAGGCGGCCTCTGAAGGTCCGATGAAGGGCACGCTGGGTTACACCGATGAAAAGGTTGTATCGACGGATTTCCGTGGTTGCAGCCAGTCTTCTATCTTTGATGTCGGCGCCGGTATTGCATTGGACGGTACCTTTGTGAAGCTGGTGTCGTGGTATGACAACGAGTACGGCTACACCTGTAACATGATGCGTTTTGTCGAGCACATTGCCGGATAAAACGCCAAACGCTCGTTTTTATTGAGTGTTTATTTGAGCTGGATACCAGCCCGGGCAGTCCGGGCTGGTATGTTTCAGGGAATGTGGTTTGTTAAGGCGGCAGGGGCTTTAACTAACAGCATTGATACAAAAATATTCAGGAGTTTTTTATGTCTGTCATCAAAATGACCGAGCTCGATCTGGCCGGCAAGCGCGTCCTTATTCGTCAGGACCTGAATGTGCCAATCAAGGATGGCAAGGTAACGAGTGACAAACGCATTGTTGCCTCATTGCCAACGATTGAATATGCCATGAATGCCGGTGCAAAAGTAATGGTGATGTCTCACCTGGGTCGCCCGACTGAAGGTGAGTACGATGAGCAATTCTCGCTGATCCCGGTGGGTGAGCACATGGCGGCACTGCTGGGCCATAATGTTGAAATGGTCAAGGACTGGGTCAACGGTGTCGGTGAGATGCGAGATGGCGAGATTGTCCTGTGTGAGAATGTGCGTTTCAACACGGGTGAGAAGAAGAATGATGAGGAACTGTCACGGAAAATGGCAGCACTCTGCGATATTTTTGTGATGGATGCCTTTGGTACGGCGCATCGTGCGCAGGCGTCCACACATGGCGTGGCAAAATATGCGCCGGTTGCCTGTGCCGGGCCGTTGCTTGCCGGGGAACTCGAGGCGCTGGGCAAGGCGCTGGACAACCCGCAGCGCCCCATGGCAGCAATCGTCGGCGGCTCCAAGGTGTCGACCAAGCTTACCGTGCTTGAATCACTTTCCGGTATCGTGGACCAGCTGATCCCCGGCGGTGGAATTGCCAATACCTTTATTGCGGCCAGCGGACACAATGTTGGCAAATCCCTCTATGAAGAAGACCTGGTTCCAGAGGCAAAACGTCTCATGGAAGCCGCGAAGGCCAAGGGTGCCGAGATACCCGTGCCAACGGATGTGGTTGTTGGCAAGGAGTTTTCCGAATCTGCCGAGGCAGTGGTCAAGCAGGTTGCTGATGTTGCAGATGACGACATGATTTTTGATATCGGCCCGGAGACTGCTGCCCGGTTTGGCGAAATGCTGAAAAGTGCCGGTACCATCGTCTGGAATGGCCCGGTCGGGGTGTTCGAATTTGACCAGTTTGGAGAAGGCACCAAAACGCTGGGGATGGCAATTGCGGAATCTGCTGCGTTTTCAATTGCCGGGGGTGGTGATACGCTTGCCGCTGTTGATAAATATGGTATTGAAGGCAGGGTGTCCTATATTTCTACTGGCGGGGGTGCGTTTCTTGAGTTCCTGGAAGGCAAGAAGTTGCCCGCAGTCGCGATACTGGAAGAACGGGCCAGGTAGATCGCAGCAACCATTGCCTGCAAACAATAATATAACCTGACACCATGCCAAGACGTACAAAGATTGTTGCAACTCTTGGCCCGGCCACGGACAAGAAAGATATCCTGGATGAAATGATTCAGGCGGGTATGGATGTTGTCAGGGTGAATTTCTCTCACGGTACCCACGAAGAACACATTACCCGCGCCGAGAATGTGCGTAACCGTGCGCGTGCGCATGGCCATCAGGTAGGTGTGCTGGCCGACCTGCAGGGCCCCAAGATCCGTATTGAACGTTTCCGTGAGGGAATAATTCGTCTTGAAAAGGATGATCATTTTATTCTTGATGCCGGGCTGGAAGCTGATGCAGGCACCAGCGAGCGTGTTGGTGTTACCTACAAAACCTTGCCAAATGATGTAAACCGCGGGGATACCCTGCTCATTGACGATGGTCTGCTGGTTTTATGGGTAGAAGAGGTTTCCGATTTCGAGGTGCGCTGCCGGGTTCTGGTTGGCGGCAAGCTGACAAACAGCAAGGGGCTAAACCGTCTGGGTGGAGGCCTGTCAGCCGCGTCACTGACGAGCAAGGATCGTGAAGATATCAAGGTAGCAGCTGGCATGAGTGCCGACTACGTTGCTGTATCGTTCCCGCGTTCAGCGGATGATATCCATGAAGCACGCGAGTTGTTGCGTGAGGCAGGTGGTCATGGCGGTATTGTGGCCAAAATAGAACGCGCAGAGGCTCTGGGGGCGCTTGAAGAAATCATTGAAGCGGCAGATGTCGTGATGATTGCCCGTGGCGACCTTGGTGTCGAGATCGGGGATGCTGAACTGCCGGCCGTGCAGAAAAAGATCATCAAGGTGGCGCGATCACACGATCGTGTCGTGATTACTGCAACCCAGATGATGCAGTCCATGGTTGAGAATCCGATACCTACGCGTGCCGAGGTTTTCGATGTGGCCAATGCCGTTATCGATGGTACCGACGCTGTGATGCTCTCTGCCGAAACAGCCGCCGGGCAATATCCGGCCAAGGTTATCGAAGCCATGGACCGTATCTGTGCCGGTGCCGAGCGTCAGCGTGCGCTGTCTGCGTCCGAGCGCCGCATTAATATCCGTTTCAGACAGGCGGATGAGGCCATTGCAAAGGCTACCATGTATACCGCCAACAGCCTGGGTGTGAAGGCAATCGCGGCCTTGACTGAATCCGGCGCGACACCCTTGTGGATGTCACGTATCAGCTCGGGCATCCCCATTTTTGCAATGACGCGACATGTGGAAACACGCCGGAAAGTGACGCTGTACCGTGGCGTTTATCCGGTCAGTTTTGATGTCACAACCCCGGATCATGCAACCGTTAATCGCGAGGCAATTGATGAGCTGGTGAGGCGTGGTGCAGTCCGTGATGGCGATCTTGTTATTATCACCAAGGGTGATCTGATGGGTGTGCACGGTGGTACCAATGCCATGAAAATCATTCGCGTCGGGGAACATGAAATCATGGAGCAATAGATTCTGCCGGTAATGTTGTTCCCGGCGATATAGTAGAGGGCTCATTGAGCCCGTTGTTTACCTTACATTTTAATTTACGACAAAACAGTAACATTTCAGGAGAAGACAATGGCCATTATATCCTTACGCCAACTGCTGGATCACGCAGCCGAACATGGTTATGGTGTTCCAGCCTATAACGTCAATAACATGGAACAAATGCATGCAATAATGGAAGCGGCCGATGAGACCGACAGCCCGGTGATCTGCCAGGCTTCAGCCGGTGCGCGTTCCTATGCCGGTGCACCTTTCCTGCGTCATCTGATTCAGGCTGCCATTGAACAATGGCCGCATATTCCCGTGTGTGTTCACCAGGACCATGGCGCTTCACCCTCGGTCTGTCAGCGTTCCATTCAGTTGGGCTTCAGTTCAGTCATGATGGACGGCTCCCTGGGGGCGGACATGAAAACGCCCATGAGTTACGAATACAACGTTGATGTCACCAGTAAAACAGTTGCCATGGCACATGCCTGTGGCGTATCCGTAGAGGGCGAGCTTGGCTGCCTCGGTTCACTGGAAACCGGCATGGCCGGTGAAGAAGACGGTTCCGGTGCCGAAGGTGTGCTGTCACACGACCAGCTGCTGACTGATCCGGAAGAAGCGGCCAAGTTTGTAGAGGACACCAAGTGTGATGCGCTGGCTATTGCCATCGGTACCAGTCACGGTGCGTACAAGTTTACCCGTCCGCCAACCGGTGACATTCTGGCAATAGATCGCATCAAGGAAATCCATGCCCGTATCCCGGATACCCACCTGGTTATGCATGGCTCATCTTCTGTCCCGCAGGACTGGTTGGCGATCATTAACGAGAATGGCGGCGATATGGGCGAGACTTACGGGGTGCCAGTCGAGGAGATCCAGATAGGTATCAAGAATGGTGTGCGCAAGGTCAATATCGATACTGACCTGCGCATGGCCTCTACCGGTGCTATTCGCAAGCACCTGGCGGACAATCCGTCGAACTTTGATCCGCGCAAGTACCTGCGGGCGGCAACCGATGGCATGCGTGACATCTGCAAGGCACGTTATGAGGCCTTTGGTACAGCGGGTAACGCGTCAAAGATCCAGGTCATTAACCTGGAAGACATGTACAGGCGTTATGAAAGTGGTGAGCTTGATCCAACAGTGAAGTAGTCTGGACTGGTTGGTCGAGAAAAAGGCGGCTGCGGCCGCCTTTTTCTTGTCTGGAATTTGTGTAATGTTGCGGGATTATTTATTGTTGCAGGATTGTTGATGTCAACTGTGACGTGTGTAACTGAACAAGCGGGTAATTATGTCTAAACTCTATACTTTTTCGGATTATGATAAACACATGAGTCTGAAGCTGGACTTTGACATGTGGCTGATAATTGCATATTTCCTGCGGCCCTTCATTTTGAAGGTGTCAACCATACAGATGGGGCGGGGGGCAAAATCTGCCAGCGTGAGCGGGTTGAAGGAGTTGGTGTATCCGAATGATTTCGGTTTTTTTATCGCCTTTCTGGCAACGCTACCGGTGATAGTGCTTATTATCGTGTATGTAAAGAGAAAACCCGGTGCATCCGGGCTGGTAAGGAAGCTCTGGCATAACGGCAGGGCGCTGCTGATTGTTACTGCCGTACTCAACATAATTATTATTTTTATACCGTTCCTGCTGGATCTGACGCACAGCATCAACATGCTGGGCTGGGCTCAGTTGGCCATTGCCGTTTTTATTATATATCACCTGTATACCGCACAACGGGTGAAAGATACCTTTGCTGATTTTCCGAAAGATGAACCCGAGACTGACGCAAAGTAGGCGCCGGTTTACCTGTCTTTTCCGGGTAAGGTTCCTGTGCAGAGGAATGCTTTCTTCTGCATGATAAAACGGGTCTTTTTATTTCCATTTGTCAGCCTGTTCCTTGTGGCTGGTGCAGTCCTGTTGCTGGTGGCCTCCAACCTGTATACCTTCCACCGCCTGACAGACGAGTCACCTATCGCGGAACTGCAATTCAGGAAGACAGGTGTACAGGAATACGAAGTAACTATTGCCTACGGGGATTTCTGTCATCCTGAAAAATACCTGCTTTACGGTGATCAGTGGCGCATGGATGCACAGTTTCTGAAATGGCGCCCCTGGGCAAATCTGATCGGGTTCGACTCGATGTACCGGATAGAACGTCTGGGTGGCCGTTATCAGGATGTGCAGGACGAGAATACCAGGCACCGTATCAGCTACAGGCTGTATCAGGAGGGACTGGTCGACCTGACGTTGATGATGGACAGTTATAACGGTTACCTGTCGCCGGTAGATACGCTTTACGGCAGTTCTGTTTACGATGTCATGCAGGAACAGACCCTGTTTCGGGTTTACCGCACACAGTCAGGGTTGCTGGTGAGAAAAACCACGTCGCTCTCTGTCGACCACCCGGGTGCGGGTATAACCATCGAAATCAACAAGGCCTGTGGCTCTGAGTCAGGCTGGTTCAGGCGCTTGCTGCAAATGGCGGGTTGACTTGCACCATGCTCGCCGGGAGCCTGGGTGTATTGTGCATTACCCCGTAAAAACGATATATAACAACATCTTATGGTTGTGCTTTGCGGGTGCCACCGCATTGACAGCACCAGGATTGTCGTGACGAGCACGGCGTCTCAATATTCCCGCCAGTTTTCCGATATCTTTCATGGGTATACAGCTACCGGACTGCTCTGCGTCCGGGAGTTCATGTTTGCAGGGGTTTGTTCATGCGGTGGCGATGTTGAAACAGCGAGTACCAGGTGACTGCGAATATCTGGACGCCGGCCAGCTTTCTGCCGGCGGGGTAAGTGTGTTCGAGTCGGAAATCGACAGTAATCAGGTTGAACTTGTCTATACCCAGGCCCCGGCAGCGGTGGGTGCTGCATTCCTGCTGTCCATGCTGGTAACAATGGGGTTGTGGAATGTCGTAGAACATTTCTATTTGCTGGTGTGGTCTGGCACACAATTGGTACAAACAGTTGCCAGACTGTTGCTTGTTTATCAATACCGTCGTGCCACAATTGCGCAAAGAAAAGACACGCGCTGGGCAATTCTGTTTCTGGCAGGTACGCTTTTCTCGGGCATTGTCTGGGGCTGCATAGGACTGGTTTTTCAGTTCTCCTGGCCTGTTATATACCAGACGCTGGTACTCATGAGCCTGGCCGGTGTGCTTGCAGGTGCAATTTCGTCCTATGCGGCAATGCTGTCGGTGTATGTTGCTTTTATGGTGCCCGCGATACTGATTCCCGCGCAGTCCATGCTGTTGCACGACAACAACATCGGTAACAAGCTGGGGCTGTTGTTGATGCTGTTTGCGGTTGTACTGGTGCTGATAGCGAGGAACTTCAACAGCAGCGTCATGAGATCCCTGCAGCTTCGCGAGGAGAACAATGATCTGTTGCGGGAAACCGCTGCAATCAATATGGCCCTGGAACATGAAGCAAGATCCCGTCAGCACGCACAGGACCAGTTGCTGCGTGAACGTCAGTTATTTACTGAAGGGCCGGTGACCGTATTCCGCTGGCTTGCAACGGAAGGAAAGCCTGTCGACTATGTGTCTGAAGCTGTTTCTCGCTTCGGGTATAACAGCAGGGATCTGATGGAAGGCAGTAAACTGTATACGGAGATTATTCATCCCAATGATATCCAGAGGTATACAGAGTCCGAACCGGAACGGGGTGAGAATGGCGTTCAGTATGCAGCGATTGATTATCGTATCGTGTGTGGTAACGGGGATGTACGCTGGGTATATGACTATACAGTTCCGGTGCACGATGCCGGGGGCAAGCTTACGCATTATGCCGGATATATTCTCGATATTACCGGTCGTAAACAGGATGAGTATGAACTGAACCAGGCAAGAGAGCGGGCGCAGGTGACACTGCACTCTATAGCAGATGCCGTAATTACCACTGATATGAATGGACAGGTTGAATATCTTAATCCAAGTGCTGCGCAGTTAACCGGGTGGGACGGTGAGATAGCCAGGGGACTGCCGATCCAGCGTATTTTTTGTTTATTCAATGATCATGGCCAGGAAACAGTAGAAGATCCGGTCAGGCAGTGCCTGGCTTTTGGAGAAACAGTCAAGTCGATCAGGGATGTCACCCTGAAACGCCGTGATGGCGAGTCTTCTGCCATACAGTATTCCGCGTCTCCGATCATGGCAGAGAGCGGCTCGGCTCTGGGTGCAATTCTGATTATCCATGATGTGACAGTGGCCAGAAAGATGGAACGGGAACTTTCCTACCAGGCTACGCATGATGCACTAACCGGTCTGATTAACCGAACCGAGTTTGAGTCGCGGCTTGGTTTTGCGATAGAGTCAACACGTCAGGCATCAGAGAGTCATGTGTTGTGCCAGCTTGACATCGACAAGCTCAAGATTATCAATGACACGTGTTGTCATGAGGCGGGTGACAACATCATCAGGAGTGTGGCCGCAGTATTGCAGGATTGTCTCCGTGATTCCGACGTGCTGGCACGTATTGGCGGTGATGAATTCGGGATACTGCTGAAGAACTGTGCCCTGGAGTCAGCTACGGAAGTTGCCGGAAATATGTTGTCTGTTGTTCGCGGTATGAACTTCACAAGCTGTGATCGTTCATTTGACGTATGCGCGAGCATCGGTATTACATCGGTTACCTCTGCCTCCGAAAGTCTGGCGCGCATCATGAGCCAGGTTGATCTTGCCTGTTATGCCGCAAAGGATTCAGGCGGTGACCGCTACCGTGTCTATGAGCCGGGTGACCAGAGCCTGGTGCGTCGGCATGATGAAATGAAATGGGTTTCGAGACTGAATGAAGCTATCAAGTCAGATCGTCTGGTTCTTTATTATCAGGATATTGTGCCGGTGGTGCCGGATGCCGCTGCCGGTGGTCACTTTGAAGTGCTGGTACGTATGCTTGATGAGGACGGTAATATTGTACCACCCGGTGTGTTCCTGCCAGCGGCCGAACGTTACCATTTGATTGTCAGTCTTGATCAGTGGGTGATCAGCAATACCTTCTCCTGGTATGCCGGTCATCTGCATACGAATGCGGCTGGACTGAGTACGATTTCGATTAATCTGTCAGGTGCCTCCCTTGCTGACGCCGGGTTCCTGGACTTTATAAAGAATGAATTACATGCTCATGAAGTACCGCCAGCAGTTATCTGTTTCGAGATTACTGAAACTGCCGCAATTGCCAACCTGGATGTGGCAACGAGGTTTATTCATGAACTGAAACACATGGGTTGTCGTTTTGCACTGGATGATTTTGGTAGCGGCCTGAGTTCATTCTCCTACCTGAAGAATCTGCCGGTTGACTATCTAAAGATCGACGGCAGTTTCGTCAAGGACATGGAAACTGATGCAATTGACTGTGCGATGGTCAGTTCCATTCATCAGATCGGCAGTGTGCTTGGCACAAAAACAATTGCCGAGTTTGTAGAGAATGACGGCATCCTGAGGAAACTTGCCGAGATTGGTGTTGATTATGCGCAGGGCTATGGTATCGCCCGCCCAAGGCCGCTGCAGGACATGCCGCTGGTCTCCAGGCGGTCAGCCTGATACCAGTATCATTGCCAGGGCAATTGCCCCCGGCAGGGCCTGAACAAACAGGATGGAACGACTTGCCGTAACCGCACCGAAAACACCGGCAATGATCACACAGCTCAGAAAGAAGACGATGATTGCCGTTGAATTTGCGGTAGATACCAGTCCCCATATCAGGCCGGCGGCAAGAAAGCCGTTATACAACCCCTGGTTGGCTGCCAGCGCCGCAGTCTGTCCTGCCAGTTCAGATTTTAGTCCAAAGATGCGTCGCCCCAGGGGTTTTGTCCAAAAGAACATCTCCAGAACCATAAACAGCAGATGGAGAAAGGCGACAAATGCGACGGCGATGTTGGTAACCACTGAAATGCTCCCTGTGACTGTCTAGATAACCAGTGCCGGCTCATTTAGCAGACTGGCCTGTTCTCTCAATGTCAGTATGTGTTCTTCCCAGTAACGTGCAGTATTGAACCACGGGAAGGCCCTGGGGAAGGCCGGGTCTTCCCAGCGTCTTGCCAGCCAGGCAGCGTAGTGAAGGATGCGCAGCGTGCGCAGCGGTTCAATCAATTGCAGTTGCCGGTGATCAAAATTATGGAACTGCAGGTAGCCTTCTATAATATCCATCAATTGTGTTTGCATTTCGTGCCGGTCACCCGAGATAAGCATCCAGATATCCTGAATTGCAGGACCGGTCCGGCAATCATCAAGATCGACAAAATGCGGTCCCTCGTCTGTCCACAGAATGTTCCCCGGGTGGCAATCACCATGCAGGCGTAGTTGCTGAATATCGCCGGCATTGTTATACGCCGCACTGATCTGTTGCAACAGGTCTTCAGCCAGTGTCCGGTATGCTGTTTCAATGTGTGCAGGGATGAAACCTTTCTCAAGCAGAAACCGGACAGACGGGTGACCAAAACTGTCGATATCCAGCACAGGTCGATGACTGAAAGGCTGTGTTGTGCCGACCGCATGCAGTCGGGCGATGAAACGGCCCATCCATTCCCGGTCATCCTGCGTATTCAATTCCGGCCAGTGCCCGCCATGACGGCGGTAGAGTGCAAAGCGGTAACCCTTGTACGTGTGCAGCGTTGACGTGTTGATGAGCATCGGGGCAACAACCGGTATTTCCTGTTCGGCCAACTCCCTTGCAAAGCTGTGCTCCTCCAGGATGGCATCATCTGACCAGCGACAGGGGCGGTAGAACTTTGCGATGACGGGTGTTTCGTCCTCAATACCGACCTGGTAGACGCGGTTCTCGTAACTGTTGAGCGCGATAAACCGGCCATCACTCCGGTAACCACATTGCTCGACCGCATCCAGCAGGGTATCGGGTGTCAGATCGGCATAGTCTGTTGGGGATGGATTGATTTGAGTATTCATTTCCAGGTCGTGTGGCTGCGGCCAAATGCCCGGCCACGGAGTCCTCTAGTGTAGGCAAAAAGTTGTTATGTCCCTAATTCTTTTTATTATTTTATCTTTCTATCGTGATGATATGGATGCGAGGTCAATTATTTGACGTATTGGCCGCTATACCTCTAGATCTCCGTGTGGTTGTGAATATGGACTGGACAAAATGAGCAAACAGACCCTCTGCCTGATCCTGGTTTTCACAACCCTCATTGCTCCTGCAAGTCAGTTCTCTGCCTCACCAGGACCCGCGCATGTGAACCCTGCCAGGGCACCATCGCCCGTTCCGGCATCTTCTGCAAGAATTGCACCCCGGCATATCCTCGTCAAGCTTGACGCCGCTGCAGATGTGCCGGCATTTCTGTCGCATGCGAAAAAACAGGGCCTGCACAAGCGGGGGCGCGTATACGGATCAAACTGGTACACCTTTTCCATCCCGGCACAGGCCAGTCCCAGGGCCGTGGCCGCCAGGGTCCGTCACTTTCCGGGTGCCTTGATGGCAACCATCGATCCTGTTGTGCGGATCGACCAGATTCCCCCGCGTGATCCGCTGTACAGGGATGATGATGACCCGTCCATCAAATGCAACCCGATAGAAGAAGAAGATTGTAATGATCTGGATTTGGTCGATCAGTGGGGGCTGTTTGAGGTGGGGGCTGAAGGTGCCTGGAATATCACTACTGGCAATGCCTCCGTGGTGATTGCGGTACTCGACAGCGGCGTTGACCTCGATCATGACGATCTGGTTGGCAAAATATGGATTAATCCGGGTGAGATAGCAGATGATGGGATTGATAATGATCTCAACGGCCTGGTTGATGACTACCACGGCGCGGACTTTGTGGGTGATAACCCTGGTGACCTCGAGATAGATGATCCATCTTCCCAGGATGGTGACCCGGATATCCCGATGGGACTCTGGGAACCGGCAGCCGAGGGCTTTATCTTTACCGGTACCTTTGATGTTGATCCGTCGGTAGGTGATGGGCTTGATAATGACGGTGACGGGTTGCCCGATTTTGGTGTATTTCATGGTACTGCTGTGGCGGCACTGGCAGCGGCCATGACTGATAATTTGACAGTGCCACCTCCGGGTGAATACGAATACGAAGGTATGGCTGGTGCCTGCTGGAACTGCACGATTATGCCAGTAAGGATGATAAATGCGGAAGGTGATGGCTTTGGTTCTGACGCAGCGGCCGCAATTCACTATGCGACTGATATGGGGGCGGATGTAATGAACCTCAGCTGGGGATTTGACCTGGATAACCTCGATGCTACCGAAGAGACAGAAGTTGCAGTTCTTACGGATGCGATTAACTATGCAGTCAGTCACGGCGTCATCGTAGTGGCATCGGCAGGGAACAGTGGTGGTGAGGCCGTGCGCTTCCCGGCCGCCATGGTCAGCACACTCGCCGTTGGGTCATCCAACTGGCTGGAGCAACGTTCTGTCTTCTCCAGCTATGCACCGGCTGGTGAAATACCGGATAATGGCATCGATGATGACGGCAATGGTCGGATAGATGATGTCGTGGATGTAGTGGCACCGGGTGAGTATATCTGGAGTGGTTATGTGTACAGCGTCTATGAAGCACAAATCAGTTACATATTGGGTGATCTGGTGACTGAACCCGGGCTCGATGCCTATGAGTTTGTAAGCCAGGGAACATCATTTTCTGCACCACTTGTATCGGGCTACATCGGGCTACTTCTGTCGCAACACCCCGGTGCAACCCTGGGGCAACTGCGCCAGGTGATTCGATCACATGCCGTGGACATACTCGATCCCGAAGGAGTGGGCAGCAATCTGGTTGGTTACGATCAGTACACCGGTTTTGGGCGTTTACGGATGGTGATTCCGGCAAACTTGCCAGCTCTTGACGGTCTTGATAGCGATGGTGATGGCCTGTCAGATGCCTTTGAGATGGTTGTGGGAACCGACCCGCTGGATGTCGACTCAGATAACGATAGCCTGACGGACTACCAGGAAGTGGCCTGGGATGGTGATGCCGGCGCTTACAGTACCGTTGATGACACCAATCCACTCAATGCTGACACCGATGCAGATGGCGTCATCGATGGCACCGAATCACTGGCCGGTACGAATCCGCTGGTCGACACAGACACGCCCGTCTGGGGTGACATCGATAACAACGGGGCCGTCAATGCGGCGGACGTGTTGCTGGCCACCCGTGCGGCGCTGGGCATGTTGACACTGGATGACGCCCAACTGGCCCGTGGTAATGTGGCGCCACTCGTCGGGGGTGTACCGGCATCGGCACCGGGTGACGAGTTCAATGTCGCTGAT